>Ga0209611_10002485_pt1 | contig 32381 bp, 28 predicted proteins | sample S1TSphgellanicum_3_FD_187693 | JGI IMG/M metagenome (GOLD analysis project Ga0209611, IMG submission 187693) | Host-associated microbial communities from peat moss isolated from Minnesota, USA - S1T2_Fc - Sphagnum magellanicum MG (SPAdes) (version 2) | ecosystem: Host-associated > Plants > Peat... | reverse complement strand
GGGTCCGGGCTCCAATCACACGTCCCCACTTTTTCCCCAATCTCCAGAGCTGCTTGCACATAGTCAATGCTTTCCTCCCAATCCAGGAAGGCCCCAACCTGGTCCTCCTAACCCAGCTCCTCCCCCGCCCCCTCCTCCACCTCCTCCACCTCCACCCCCTCCTCCTCCAAGACCTCCCCCTCCCCTACCTCATGCTCCTCCACAATCCCTATGTTCACCTCCGCCTCCGCCTCCACCTCCACCCACTCATAGAATTGGCGGATTATCACCTCCTCCTGTTGTAATAAAGAAAGGTATGAGTAACACAGGTAACATTGGAAACCAGAGGAAGCTGAAGTTGAAGCAACTTGTATGGGACAAGATCACCACCAGCTCAACAGATAAAACTGTATGGTCAAACACAGCATTGGAAGGAGTGCAGATGGATCTTCAAGAGCTCGAGTCCCTCTTTGCTCTCACAGATGCAACTCCAAAGAACACACCTACCAAGGTTGACCTGGATGATCCTTATTTCTAGACTTACTGCAGCAAGAAGCTTATCCTGGGCCACTTCTTTGCCATTGTGCTTTGTGTTGTTGCCATTTCTTTTATGAGACAGTTCCCACAGTCTATTCATCATCTGATTAAATAGTGTCATCTTGCATTGAACTGTGCTTGGTGTGCTAATGTGTCCTTTGCAATCAGAGGGGATTGAGATTGAAGAGGCCACAAGGCATGCATATATTAGAGCTAAAACGAGCTCACAATATCAGTATACAGCTACGAAGCTTACGTATACCCTTACTAGAGCTATGCCAAGCGCTTCGTGAAATTGACCAAAGTGTATTGACACTGGAGGTGCTAAATGTAATGCACAACACTCTCCCAAGTGAAGAGGATATTACACTTCTCCAGTGCTATCGAGGAGACCCCTCAGTGCTAGCTGAGGTTGAGAAGTATGCTTCTCATTAATTGTTGTGTACAATCCTCAAATTAACATCTTTCAAGTTCTTACAATTGTCTATAGTAGTTATTCAGAATAGACTTGTGATATAGCAGGTGAATGTAACTCAGACTCTGGTCTTTTGTGAAGAAGAAGAAACTGCCAGTGATGATCAAGAGCTTTTAAGGGACATTTCCTGTGAATTTGTGTCTGTCAGGTACTATCTGGAACTTCTAAGCATCCCTCGGCAGGAGAAATGGATAAAGGTTTTCTTATTTAAGCTCCAGTATGGTGCAACATTGGAACAGGTGTGTCTGTAAACCAAAGCATCACAAATGTTTTCCCCTGATGTGACTGCAACATCAGAGATTGGAGGTGGATTTTTTTTCATTTCATCAGAATCATGAAAAGAGAGCTTAGAACAAAGATGAAATACAGCTTGACTTCTCTGTTCCACTGCTGGACAGACACAACAAGACCTGAAGCTGCTGGAGCGGGCATGTGACCAGCTGATGTCAAGCAGTACCCTTGTCAGAATACTGGAGATGGTGCTGGCAGTTGGAAACCATTTGAATGGAGGCTCATGCCGTGGGTCAGCAAGTGGGTTCAAGCTTGACACCTTGCTGAAACTAATGGATGTTAAGGGCAGGAACAAGAGAACAACTCTGTTGCACTTTGTGGTTGCGGAGTTGCTCAAAAGTGATGACCAGGTACAAGATAATTATGATTACTCCCCTGTTGCTGCAGCAGTGATGCTTGGTGCATAGATATTTTATCCTTTCTATTATGAATTAGCACATTATGACTCTTACTGGTGCAGGTTGGAAAACTGGCTCAAGAAATGAAAGAAGTGAAGTCTGCAGCAAATTTGAGCCTGGATCGGATTCACTCAAGTCTGAATGAGCTTGAGCGGGGTGTAGAACTAGTGAACAGAGAAATTGAAGTAACCAGCTCTTTGATAAACAACTCAGAACCAAAATATGACAGGCATTTCCTTGATCTCATGGTTCCATTTGCTGAAAACACCAAAACAGAGATAGCAAATCTGAACAGCCTTGCAAATTCAGCTCTTGGAAAGCTTAAAGACCTGGCTGCCTATTTTGGGGAAACGATGAAGGAGGAGAGACAGACTGATCTGTTTAAGACTATGCGAGAATTCCTTTTCATGTTCAATTGTGTGAGCACTGAGATCAAATCCAGGAAGAAGCGGAGTGAAGAAGTGGCCAAGCTGAAATACCAGCAGACTTGCAGGTTAGATGTTCTTGCACCAGCCATAATGTGCTAGTAGCAGGACATGTTAAATTCCTATCCAAGCTGGTCTGAGTCTATTTCTAATTTGTGAGCAGGATCTGCAATTTCCTTTCATTTCTCCTGTCCTTTTGAGTAATGTGAATCATTTCCATGGAAGTGAATTTTTCTCCAATTCAATTGTAGCAACTGTGTAATAACCAGAATCAGCTGCCATTGCAGGTCAACAAGCATACAGTCTCCTGCAGAAATTTCTCCCTTTCTTGCTTCCTGCCAGGGAGAATTGAACTGCAAGGTGAGCCCATCCTACAAGCAACAAGAGGAGGGGAGGGCCAGAAACTCCCACCCAGCATGCCCAGGTTACAATCAAGTTAGATCTGTCCCTTTAGCTATCATAAGCTAAATAATTCATGTCATGCAAACAAATTTCACCAAAGCATTGGACATGTATTTTAAACAGTAACTTTGCAATGAATCCATCATTACCACAATCGACATATGTTACTTATATTGTTGATAACATTCTTTTCTTGTCAATGGATTAGGGAGACCAGACAGTGCACCAGGCCATCATCCATATTCACTGCAGGATATGAGAATCTCTGAGGCTCTTTCCATCAAGAACCAATGTAACAAGTTTGAAGTCACAAATGGGTCAGAAACAAAACGCAAGAGAATTATTGCTTCCAGTGTCCAAGAGAAGCTGCTTGTTAGGATTGAAAGTCAGGCCAACAGCTATGACTCAGATTGGTCAACAGGGTAAAAAGGCTCTCATTGTAAGCTCAATTCCTGGTGTCATGTCCTCTGTTTTCCATGCCAGTTTTGTTCTCTTATCACTATACTCTGTTGACTCTTTGAGCCAGGAGTTCATCTTTTTGTTTCCTTTTGTTCTGTCTGCTTACCAGGTTCTCTTTATCTGCTGTTACATCCTGTAGATATGTATATAGCAGGCATCTCAGGATCTTGAATGTGGTGACTACACTTTGTCTTTAGCATGTAAAAACATTATCCATCAATCGTGTTTGACCACTCTCATTTGTGAATACAGACAATGCATTACAATTTTGTGTCACCTCTTTGCAGGTTTTTAATAGGTAGGCAAGGGTCAGATTATTATCTCTTTGTGTTGTCAGAATTGGAAATTTCCATGCAGTTCACAAGCAGATCTGCTTCAATAGACCTCCAACACTTGAATTCAGTTATGGTAATTGACCATGATTAAATTGAAAAAAGCTTTTTGTTTACATTGTTCTTACCTCTCATGTGTTTATGTAATAAAAGAAATGAACATTTATATAACTAACTACATCTATACAAATTATATATGGAAAATTGAAAGTTATTTGTAGCATTTGAATGATACTTATATTCAGGTTTGGAAGAATCTAAAAAGCTTTCAAAGTTCAGATTGGTATAAAAAACTGGCAAGATTATCACCTGTATCATGTTTCAAATTGGACAAGGTCTTTTTTCAATTATCTTTTCAAGATTCTTGCTGCAAAGTGCATATGTATAATATGCAATGTCTAGAAGAGTTTGCAAAACCTTTATCTGGAATAGTATCTTAATAACTAGAAGATTTAATCATCTGTATCCTGTTTAGAATTGCACAAGGTGTTTTTTAAAATGATCTTTTCAGAATTTTTACTTCAAAGTGCAAATTTTACAATATGCAATGTTTTCCTTTGACATGAGGGAACACATATCTTCCTCTATGAAGCAAATCCAAAGAAACCAATAGAAACAATGATGTGGGCCTTCTAGCTTATGGCCCAACTTCTTGGCAAACTATACTTTCTACCCACAATGTCTACTCAAAATTGGATCAACATACAAAGCAACCAAGCAACAAGTTATATACAAACTGATGAATCCTTGTGTGAACACCTACACTAGTAGCATGTATGGTAAAAAAACCATATCAAGGTCTCTGAGTCTAAATCTGACACTTCTTGGGCTTAATGTGGTCACTTATAAAAGACCTCATTCAAAATGGTGAAGGTTCCTAGCTGATTAATGAAATGCTCAATGCAGTAAATTCCACATGTTAAGTCCCCTGTGTTGTCACAGCCATTTCAGTAATGCCCTGTACATATTGGGAACAAAATAACCTTACTTGAGAATATTTGCACACTAGAAACATTACAAACAAGGCTGTAAAAGTATGCCAAAACTTTGTGAAGATTTGAGGTTGATAGCTCTATATAGCATAAAGTAATGGAACTTAGTCAAATGATTTGCAGGTGACACAAAAGTTGAGCATACAACCTGAAAATAGATTACATCAAGAGTTGCAATAGACTTGCATGTTGTACTTGTTCCTCTAGAAGTACATGTCTGCTAGTCAAATTTGCATCACACATTGTACATTTCACCATGTAGGAATGTGATTAGCAAAAAACATGAAAGCCTTTGATGTTTGGAAAGCTTTCAAAGACCCCAGCTGAGTAATGAACACTCAAAACCACGCACATAAGTCAACACAGGAAAGAGAAAAGAATAATAGGGGCAAGAGTGAACCTATGCAGACACTTCCACATATCCATTCAAGTCAAGCAGCCAAGGTTTGGAAAAGTGCTGCCAGAACATCAAAGGCAAAACCACTACCCACAGACCTCCAAGAACCAAACCTGGAAGAACAACTTATGAACAAGAATCAAATCATGTTCACCTATTTGGAGAAGTGCAACTTTGGATCATGATCAAAATGCATAAAGATGAACATTGCTTACCCAAAATAAATAGGAATTGAATTCCAATGAATTCAAACAACAAAACATTTACAAATATTGTCTGCATCTAGGACCATGAATTGTGCTATAATCTCCTTATCTATAATAAAATGATAGATCTATTACTTGTGTTTTTTGGAATGAGTAGAAGCTTGAGTGATTGTTGCATGCATTGCCTTTGCAGCAGACACACATGCACCTTACCTTCTTGGTCTTCTTTCCAGGAGCATCAAAATTTCTTTCCTAAAGTCCTTCACAACTAGCTGGTCAGTTTTGCTGCAACATCTAGCTGGTCCTTGATTTCCCCAATAGGACTTGTAACTTCAAAATCAACAACACACTGCTTCAGTTGATCCTTGACATGAAAGTTGCCCACACTTGGCATGGAGTATCATTCTTGCAATTTGGAGGAGGCACACATCAAGGGCTAGGGAGATTGGCTGAAATTGAAACTGATGACTGCATAGGCATAAGACCTAGAAGATCAGTCCAATAAACAATTCTCAAAGTCTGCCAACACTTGCATGAATCCATCACTAAACATATGTCACAGATGTATTCAGTTCAACATGTGGACTCAAGTTGGAAACCGGTGGACTCCTGAGTAAGGTAAGAGGAACATTCACTTTGAACTTGTGTAGTCAAGTTACTTTGGTCACTACTTCTAGAGGTCTAAGGGAAAAAATATAACTTGATAGGGATTCTTAATGGAAACAATCACAACTACTATGGAATGGTTTTTACTTTTGCTATGTCTTGGTGGAATGAGTATGGAAACAGGATCAAGTACTAACACATTATCAAGAATCTCCACTTCATCTATGGACTTTCAAACTACAATTTTCTTTTAGTAAAAAGTTTCTACCTATTTCTAAAGACTACAATTACAACCAACTACTTCTCAAAGACTTTTATGGACAACATAGCTAAATTTTGTGAGTCAAAATGAACAACATTTCAGCAAGCATACTACATGCCTGAGAACAGTAAACCTAATATCTATAAAGATGTTAAGCTATGTACAACAACAGTCCATCTGAAATCTTTAGAAAATGAAAACATGCTCAAAGGTCCACCTCTATGAAGTACTTGAATCATTGTGACTTTGTTTGGATCTTCCTCCATCTCCAATGTGAGCTAAAGAATTTGTAGTTTCTAACTTCTTTAAGCCCATTGAAATCCACCATGCTTCATGCATTTCCTCCTTGCATCCATTCTGTATTCAATTACTGGAATTTCCAAAGTGATACATTGTACACCATTCATGATAAACATGTTGGCAAGAAGCAAAGCAAGCAGTCCAAAGATGAGCAAGGCCCAACCTGCAAAGTGAGCATTTGTCTAATGTTACCCATGTTCTTGGAATCAGATCAACAATCTCAGAAGGGAGGAAAGGTTGTGGCTGCAAACCTTTACAAAGATCTCCTCCTCTTTGAGATTTACTTATTAGACCCTGAACAACATTGTCATGTTGCTTACAAACCACAACCTGGTCTTCCAAATGCACTCATGTTAGTAACCATGTTTGCAACGTCTTTGTGCACTTTCTCAAACTCAGCATTACCTTTTTTCAGCCTGTGATTTCAAATATGCTACTAAAGCTTTTTGAATGGCAGTGCTCATAGCTTCAGCGGAAGAACAATCAGTGCTTGCAATAGACTCTTCTCTCTCTAAATCCAAACAAAAAGATTGAAGCTTTCCTTTATTAAGAAGCAGTTGCTACCTCCTCTCCTCCAACTTGGAAGAAGCTCGCACAACAACCATGAATTTTTTTTCATGCTCAAAAGTTCTTTGCCACTGGTAAACAACTTCTTGCAAAACTCAAAATATGCCTGCAAAGCCATGAAATCTAGTCATGCTTGCTTGCATATACCCTTCCTCCTCATCAAACTGCTCACCTTCTTCTTCTTCAGATAGGCCCTGAAAATTTGCATCATTGACACAAACACCAACTGCACCCTTGCCCTCATATGTCAGAATTGTTCTACACTTGTCCATTTGCCATATGCTGCCTAGTTCATCTCTTTCCCCTTCTGCTCACAAATGATTCCTCTAGCCACACCTAGTGTTATCAATCTGGACATCAAAACATAGGGTTTCTGATGGATAGTCATCCAAAGCTTTGTGATGAACATTGCACCCAAACACTCAATATAACAGTCCCCATTTTTGTTAACAACAAGGCCAAAAAACTTATGAACCTCCTCTTACATGCAATCTTTAGATAGCCAAATCTGCTTGGGGCTGATGCCTATGTAGCACAAGCCATATTTGTCTGCAAAATCCTTTCTTGTAAACCTACAACTCCCATCATTAACCAACAACTTCAGGACCTCAGTGTATAATGGTGCAGTCATACCCCTTGCACTAAGACGAAGACCTGAGCTCCTGCCTTCATTCTTTACTTTCCTACTCCAATCATTGCAAGGATCACTTGAAGAAGGTGCCAAAACACTTGACATTGTAGCAACCTAATGTCATAGAGAGATGGACTTGAACATACACTTGAGAGCTATATGTGATCACACATGACGAAGCTTGCAGATCGCAGATTGTCCACCGAACATGCTTAGAGCACCAAGGTGGTACAACCGGCTGAACAAGGTGATGCATGCAAACAAGACATGTGATTGAGCAAGAAATCAAAATTCAATTTATTACCCCCCCAAAATCAGGATTTTTAGAAACTTTATATGGATACCATATCTGCCATTTTTTAGTCCCCCTTAGTGTGCAATCACCCAGATATTCTTTTGGACTGGTCTATAGCACAAGAATAAGCTTCTGCCAAGATTTGGCATGCACAACACTTCTATGAGCATATTCAGCTGACAACTTGTGAAATTTGAATTTTGGGTTGATAAGTTGTGAACCATGACCTCTGATATGTCATGTGTTGTGCAACCACTATCAACATACCAATGCCACCTGGAAAGCTTCAATGAGCTCACCATGAAAGCTTTATAAGGCCCTTTTGACTTCTTGCCGCTCAACCCATCACTCTTCTTTTTGTCACTTTTGTCCATGTCCTCATATGGGCATTTTCAAGCCCAGTGCCCCCTTCTTCCACACTTGTGGCACTCTAAATTCTTCTGTTTCCCATGAATACTGCACACATTTGAAATTTCCACAAATGAAAATTCTCTCAATTAAAACAATTCTATATTACCTATTTCTTTGTTACCTGAGTCTGCCATGACTAACACCTGACAACAATATTATTTTCAGACCAATGACTAGACCTATCAATAAACACAGCTTATCAGGAAGCTTTGTGGGCACATAACCTATAGTGTATAACTTTTCAAGACTGACAACAAAAAAATAGAGGCAGATTATGCTAACAATAGCTTGTTAATTTCATGAATAGTGTACAAAATCCCAGCATTGCATATCCAATGCAGTGCCATGCATGGTGGAATCTTACTTGAAAGCTAACCTAGTACCACCAGGCTAAAGAAAAAAAAAGAGCAAGATTCATTGAGCTGGCTGTAAAGGTGCTAAAGTACAAAGGCAATCATTAGCAACAGTATATTAACAAACTATCCAACTTGCTTGAATGTTTGCATGACAAGGCTGCTCCACGTCCAGGTGTCAATGTTGATGTATTACACCAAAACAAACATACAATCCTTACAAAGCTTCAAGGATACTAATCACATCTCCATTTTGACATTGCAGCAGATTTATTCAAAAAACATTAACATTACAATGTACTAATCCACTTCCTTTCAGTAACACCAGTAACATATTGGAAGATGGAAGAGGTTGGATTCTATTTTGCACCAATGTGGCTTTGTGCCTCTCTGCCCAAGCCCACTATGTTGGAAATGCCACTCAATGCAATGTTTAAACCGACATTCATTCTTCCTCCTCACATCCAAGAAATCCAATCAACACTCACACACACTCGATACACTACTTACATCAGTGCCAGACATCACAAAACACAGAAGATACCACAGAATTTAAAATCTCACAGCAATGAATCTTGTTCCCCACCACTACAGTTGTTCTGCTACTTGATTGAACCTCGCACCAGACATCACATTACTCAGATTTAAACTCCAACTCATTGACAATCTACACATTTATAATTATCATTCCCAACTCCTCCAGAAGATCTGGTGTTCTGATTAACACCACTCAAGAAACTCATTTCATGCACCGTATGATGCCTCCAGGTCTTCAGCAGCATGATCCAGATGTCCCACAGTACTCATTGCTCACTCACTTCATGTTGATTATCTCATTCAACACCTCTGTGACTCATTACAGACAGTCTGCAACCCACAAGCTTAAGGGCAAATGTCACCAAACACCAAGCTCCAGCCGACTTGAGACAGAAGACATCCAAAAACAATACTTATGCAATATGCCACTCCACTCAACCACCCAATTCACTGAAGCTCCTCACAATCCCGATCGTCACCTAAACCTTGGCATACCTAGATTTGTCATCACTCCTCTTCCATGTTCCATCTTTATCGTTGGGTACGTTGTAGAGTATGCAGAACTACGTAGCCGAAGTCTCAAGTCCTGCTCCTATCACCAATGTGTCCAACACCATGCATAATCAACAACTAATATCTTCTATCTTTAGAAACTAGCTCCAACACTTAATTCCACTCGAATACTTAGCTGCTTCACCAAGATTGCCTGCATCCACCCGTCGGAAATCCTGCATTTGTACCCTCGTCTCTCCGGATCCTCTAGCCAAGCCCCGAACGCCATAACGCACAGAAAACATCATTGACAGCCACAAATGCGCTTCATCTCCATCAAAAATCGGAAATAAACATTCAATGTAGAAACACACCCCCTCCAACAGTAAAAAAGCCACAATCCGGAAGCTTAGATACCCATCACTAGAGCCGCTCCAAAAACACATTGCAGATCACAGAGCATCGCTCGCCGTCAGGTGGCCGTCATACCTGCAACAATACTACACAAAACACAAAATCGACACCAAGCTCAACTCACAACCAAGAGACAGACTGCCACCCGCTTCACGTCTGGAATTAGCTCGCCTTATCCTTCATCACTCACAATCAGCCAAAAAGCATTCGGTAGTGCTTTTCTCTTTTGCAGGACATCATCTTGTTCACTGAGCACTTCTCAAAAACCCTGAGGCAATCACAGGTTAGGTGTTCGCAAAAAAAAATCAACCCCGGAGCTCATTTCCGGTCACGGTTACATTATGGATACATCAGCTTTCAGCTAGAACTTTGGATCATCATGAATAGTTGGCTGCCTCGTGAACCGGGAGAAGGCGGCGGTTTGTTTTTTGGATGGGTGCTTGAATCGAAGTTGTTTCGTGTCTTGTATGTTATGTGGTTTCTAGGTATTATTAGTATGGCGGTGTGCTACAGAATTGAAGATGTTGCTTATCTTTGTGTGTCGTTTCTTCTTGAATGCTTTGGATTTCCGGCTGAGGAGGTGATGGCGGGAAGCGGAGTGAGGAGAGGATAAGAGAGGAGCAATGGTGGTGTTGTGGAGATCAGCGAATTCAGGAGCTCAGTATTTTCGTGCTTTTGTGTGGTTGAGAAGGGATAGTTGTAGTAGATGTTTAGCAAGCACTGTAGACGAAGCAAGTGGAATGTTCTTGCTATAACTCTTGTAGAACATGTTCAAGTTCTGTTAGATCACCGATTGTTATTCTGCTTTGCAGTTCATGATCATGAACATCTTGCTCATATTATATATACATGTGTGTGATTTTGTTGGGAGTCGATGAAAATCCCTAGAGCATTGATCAAAGTCGGAGAATGGCATAAGTTTTCGGATACTAGAAATTGGGGGAGATGTTGAGAGAACCAGTCAAGGTTTGGGAGTCGTGATTGTGAGTAGAACTGCAGAGGGACTGAAATTGGGAAATGCTACAAGATTCCTGAATGCTTGATGGTGGGATTATGGGATTATAATTGTGTGAGGATGTGAGGAAATGTTTTGAGTACCAAGTGCAATGTATCGATCTATCATGAAGCAATATAGACCTAGGGAGGTGTCGTGCATGTGGATGGCAAACGTCTGTCTGGTTGAGTGTCATTTCTAGGATCAGGGCATTGAATTGGAATTTGGGTATTTTCATTTGTTACTGTGGATGAAAGAAGAAGCTGTAGCAGAAGTTTCTGTATGAGAAGTCTGGGAAAACATATTAAATGGAGAGATCTTAAGTCAAATGCAGTTTCTGATAACCTAAGAGTTCAGCAAGAGAAGTTTCACAGTGATCTGATGCCAATAAATTCACAGATTAACCTTAATTGAATATTTTATCTTGCATTATCCTATCAAATAACATTATCATTGTAATTGTGTGGGGCAGGTAATACAGTCAAGCTACTTGCACTAATCTGGTCTGACATTTCGAGCTTTTTCTAATAAATGAGAATATAAATCGAACACATCTTTTGGGAATGCCTCATGACTTGCTGATTAACATGACAATAGTGACATTTGACAATTTATCATTGATTGTTTATTTAGGTCATTATAAATAATTAATGTATGCATTCCATTATTTCAAAAATATTCGAAATAACACAACCTAAATATGGTATCAAGAGTTACAAAGAAGTAGGTGTCACCTAAAAGGGAAGGGTCAATACAACACCTCCACTCCTCCAATGAGTTCACTCTGCCAGAATGTGAGTAACTTTTCTTCAATTGAGTAGACTGTATTACAATAGTCCTAATTGAAGTCCATAGCTTCTATACTTCCAGCTCTGCTAATTCCCAAAGAGGGGCACACATCAACTGCTCCCAAACCCACTACTAGAACTTCTACAGGTATAACTTCTATGTGCATCTCTACAGCTCAGACCACCTTCAAGCTTCCTCCTTCTTCAACACCGAGCCTTGATTAGTCCTACTCCAATCAGATCATGGAGCTGGCCATCTTCTAGTTGCTAACGCAGCAAAAGAGATCAACAACTAGCTATCCTCCAAACTCCTGTGTTTTCTGTGCACCAGAACTCCTCTCGTCCTCTACGCATCTCTGATTTTCAACCCTTATCTGCTCCGATCTCTCACACTACTACACATTCAGCAAAATCAAAAGATTTCCTCCCCCACTCCCTGTCTGATTTCCAAGCTTCCTGCACAAGCTTCCCATGCACCGTTGCCATCCTCACCTCCCGAAAATCATAAACCCCGCCGCCTTCATTAAACCAGTTTTCGGCGGGCTTAACTCTTAAACCCTTAAAGCAAAATTGGCCTTCACATCACAAAAACCACAAACAGGTTCCCCGTTCGGTCACCCCCTTTCCGGTCACATAGGATCCAAAGCAATGGCTGTGACAATAATACAATATTTTAAAACAATAGTTTTCTGAAAGAATCTTAACCAATTGTGCCATGGTTGAATGTTTACGTCAAATTGCTACATACACAACCCAATAATAGACTAATCAAGCTCTGTCAATGTTATGGTGTGATAGTGTAGTTAGATCTGCATTGCTCCAAATTTTGGCCACACTTATCCAAGTATTGTGTAAAGGGCATTCTTGTTTGTATATAACTATATCCCCTCGGAGCTTGTCATGCTACTTAAGGCATGTATTTCATCCTTTTTATTGTGTACATATTATTGTAGTACTGCTAGTGGAAATTCTTTTACAACTATAACATCTAGCTAACTGGGTGATTGACATTTTGATCAACCAAAGCTCTTTTTAATGCATCTTTTTAGCTTCCAAAATTTTCATTCACTCTTGCACATGTATGGGCATAATTACACCACCTAGCTAACATGTCTGATCAACAAATGGGCATTTGAACCCAAGCTTTTCTCCAATGCATTTCTAGCTTTCAAAACTTTCTCAGGGACCCACATCTTATGTGTCCAATAGAACCATGTTTCATCTATGTGAAGCAATGTCATGGCACTCAGGGCTCAAATAACTACTCACAAAATATAAAAACAAAGAATAATGCTGATTTATTGACAAGTGGATTTGTGCTGATCAGTTTCCCTTCTGCTAAACCAACATGGATCTGTTGGAATGATAAAATAAGTTTGTGTGGTTGGTCTTGCTTATAGATGATGCATTGAGGAATCTGATTCGTACAAACATCATTAAAGTGTGTTGGAAGGTTTAGTAGAGGAATCGAAGGGAGCTTGAGCATTAGGCCTTCATTGGGAGATCAAGTGATACAAGAAATTTGGAAGCTTAAAAAATCATACTTTTTCCTTCTTTTCCATGAGAATACAAATTTCAATTTAGACACAAAACAATAATGCATGTATCAACAAGTTGCTAGTGGATTGAATCTTGTTCTTGATACAAGATTGTGCAAAGCGAATGCAAAGGCGCTGGAAGGCTGCTTGCAATGACCTGATACAGTCAAAAACCACAAGAAACAAGAGGTTGAACACCTACATTTGGATGCACAACAAACAAATACTACAAATTTCCACCATTTCAACGAAACTAGGTGTAGACACAAAGTATGATCACAAAAGGAATGACAGTTCATGTCAGAATAGCTAAAACAAGGGAGATACCTTTTTTATGTATTGAAGACTGGAAAACAACTGCAAAGAACATTCTTGAGTGGTTGATGAAGAGTGAAATGAAGGCAATAGTGAGGATTGGTGCCAATGATCAATGCTCTTGTTGTTGGGATCATAATGTCTTTCTGCTGTTTGCCATTAAATTTTGCCCTGTACAAGCTGAATACACTATATACATCAGAGAATTCACTTCAAACAGATCACAATGTCACTGCACAAAAACATGTAGCATTATTTTAGTTCTCTGATTTCAATTGATCTCATGATCTATAATAGATGTGTAATGTCAGAAAAGAGGGCTCAATAGAGTGAAAAGTTGGAGAAGCAGGTAGAAGAAAAGTTTGTGAACAGAGGAGATCTGACAGAAGTCCAATTCTTCCTGCGGGGAAAGAAAATAGGCATTCTCGCCTCAACCCACAAGAAGTCGCTCTCACATGGGACAACGACACACTTGTCAAAGAGCTCACAACAGATGGGTCGCATGAATAGTATTATGAACTTACACACCAACCACAGCAACCTCCAGAAACTGGTAGGCTGTAGCCCATTGTCAGAAACTTATTGTGCTGCCACCAAATGCACATGCCCTTGTTGGACAGGTAGACGTCAAAAAAGTTATATCTGACTGGGGTGAAAAGGTACATAACAATCAATGTTCAGGGAATCCCTGAGGTGCGAAATGGGTTCGGAATTCAACTCTTGACACGCATAAACAGCATCGGGACATGCTTCAGGGTACAGCGGATCTCTCTGGTTCCAGAAAAAAGCAGAGAACGAGTGACATCAAGAATGAATCACCCGGAAGCTGGCAAATGTAACCGTAATTCTGGATCAGAATTTGTGGTTGTGCAAAACCATTACGTATGTGCGGTTGTGCATCTGGAGGCAGCAGTAGCATTTATTCTTGGAGCTTTTTTTATTTAGGATTTGATGTGATGACGCATCTGCCGTGAGACAGTGGAGATCGCCATGAATCTCCAGTCTTCTCTCAACCCCATTCAGATCGTTTACCAATCAGTTTGAAATCTCCGTGTGCACGTCTCTCAATCTCTCCTGGAATTTGATTCCCAGAATTTGTTCGGTGTTGGGTATAGCATTATCTGGAAGGTCTCTTCTGGATTTTGCCGTTTCTTTGACATTAGAAGAACAGAAAAGGGACTTTGTGTCACGTGTGCGAGGGATTCTGCAACCCCTGGACATCGAGGGCCTCTAGTATCTTTGTAATTGAGCGCACAGTTCGTCAAATGAGTCCCGGGTGAACCCTAAGGATATTATCCCAAGAATCTCTTATTCGAAGGCGGAAGAACAAAAACAAGGAGCTCGATGGTTTCCGAGGAGAGCCTTAGCTTACGCCCCACTTAGTTCTTCATCCCCTTTAGCACTCAGGACATTGATTACCTTCTTCGAGGATTGTCATCAGTTTCTGTCCTCGGTACGAGACTCCTTTTCCTGGAATCGAAAGGAGAAATTCCCTGATCGAGTATGTTAGGTCTGATCACAAGAGATCTCTGTGTAAAAAAAGCGGAACAGGAGCTTCACGAATCTTTAGCATGCGGACAGATCGGCTGTAGACTGACGAGTTCAGGAAAATCAGCAAAGGTGGGAATATACTGCTCTTTGCTGCAACTCAATTGATGGGGAGCATAGGTCCCTGCCATCGCTGTGGACGCTCAGGCCATCTTGCTCGACATTGCTCCCTGCACACCTGTTTCCGCTGCAATGGGTAAAGAGCTCCCTCTGTCTCTGTGTCTCTGTGTCTGTCTCCAACCATGCCACTATGTCACATGCCATGAGGCAATCTTTCGGTTTCTTGAGAAGCTGTTGAGTAATTGATGAAGAAAACGCTGGGAAATTTCTGCGCAACTCTTTCATAAGATTGCGCAGTTTGTGAACTAGGGTTTCATGAATGTGATTTGGTCTGTTTTGATCTGAGGTGAAGAGCTCTAGGTGCATGGCAAGTGTTTGTTGTTGCTTCTGGACGAGGATTCCTTCTCTTGTTTTCTTTGCAAATCACATATTAAGTTTCATACATGACCAATTGGTGTGATCTTGGTCATAAATTCTGGGTCCATTTTCTGTGTGTTTTAGTTAGGATAGCAGCTGGGTTTAGCAACATCTTCCTCTAGAACTGAGTCTTCCAGATTACTTCCAGAACTACAACAGAAATTCAGGACTGGAGATTTTTGTGTAATGTTTGCCCAAACTTTTTTGCAGACTATTGTGTACCCTTCAGCCACTGTCAGGAGCTGATGAAGTCAGTTGTGAGTCAATGCAGCTAGTCACTGCTATTCATGGTGAAGATGATGGTCTGAAATTTTGTAAGTGACACTCATGAGGTTATGACCAACCATACACATTCTTCTCCTGTTGATTTAGGTTTGCTACAAATGACAGAATGGTCACCTATCTCTGAAATCTCATAGACATAATTGGATTCTCAGAGCAGGTTTGTCCTTGGATTGGTACCTAAAACCCCAAAACCTGATAGTTCCAAAAACCCAACTGGAAGTGTTTGTCACAGTCAAAGATGTAGTGAAGAAATTCTATATCTTAACACAACTTTAAGCTGTAGTTCTTGACTGATAGTGGGGCTCACTTGCTTTAGTGACTGTCTGAAAGATGCTTGTGAAAATCTGAGTTTCTGAATTGAAGCAGGTCATGATTGGAGTCAGAATGAATATTCCTAAAGAATGTAGATGTGAAATGCTTGATTATAGTTGTCAAGAGGAATCATCTGAATGGATGGTGTTGGGGGGTTGCAGACGGGGCCACATGGCGTGGGAGTGTGTGGAGGGTGTGACATGTAGCCGATGTGGAGAGAGAGGCCATCTGCAACGCAACTGTAGAAATGTCTCTTGTCACAAGTACGGCTCATCTCCTTTCAATTGGAAATGCTAAGACACTATTCAGATCAAGGTTTTATATGTTTGCATGGAGAGAGATGTGTATGGTATACCCTGATCATCAGCTTTCAAAGAGAAATACAGGGCAGAATAGGGCCATTTCTTTGGTTAAAGGCATACTATTTTGATGTTGGATCTGAATCAACCTGTAACTGGTTCATTGTTTTGATGCATCTATGTTACAAGGAAGTCATATCACTTTCAGAGCTTCAGATATGATATGTCAGTTCTGCTGGGAGCAAAGCATTGTTCACTCTCATTGCAATTTTTTCAGAGTTATTGACACTGGTGGGATGCTGGTGGAACCAGGTGCAGACAGAAGGGCCATATTGCCAAGTTTTGTGATGACCCATTTGCAAAGGTCGCTTTGTCTTGCACTTTCTCAACACTCTCATAAGTTTTTCAAGCCATCTCATTCATATCAACTGAATGCAACTATTAGGCAAACACTAAGTGCCTCTTTTGTGCCTCCAGGCAGCTGACGCAGAGAGACGAGAGCAGCAGCAGGCGTTCCTTGCAGCCAGAGCAGCTGGAATTAAAACCTCAACATCTGGGGAACAAGGAGGGTCTCTGGAAACTGGATCTATTCCTGCTAGAGGTGTTGGCCCATGGGATGGTTTAGGTGTCACTGGACTCACTTCCAAGAATGAACAAGATCAAAAGGAGAACACCAGGCATGAGATTAAAGCTCTCAAATTGAGACAGCAAAGCCCAATTGAAGGTGTACAACAGCAGAGTGGATTCTCATCAGTCGGGCTCAAAGTATTTGGAGTGAAGAGGAAAGGAAGTTCCATTTGTGAAAAGAGTAGGTTACTCAAGCCAAAGCTTCCATGTCATGATATGGGCAACAAAGAAAAAGGTTTGGATACTTTCATTGAGTGCACTAGTGAAGTCCCAGAGATGAGTACATTGGTTGTGGAGCCATTGCAAAAGTCTGTGGAGGTTGTTGTGGAGCCAGAAAGGTGGCATGGCCTTGTTGGGTATGGGAGTGAAGATAGTGATACAGAGGTGGCATTGTGTTGTTGGTCAAGTGGCTGCCAATCAGAGGAAGAAGACCTAAGGGTTGGATCAGTGAGCTAAGTTCCCACACTGCAGACTCAGAAAGGCCTCTCAGTTTTGCTAGGATTTGCCTTATGAGCAACCTCTAGAGTTGAAAACGTTTTTAGGTTGTGGTTGTGAAGAGCAGAGTAATCTATCAAATGCATATTGCAGTTTCAATCCTCCACCCCACCCACTCATTATCTAACTGTCAAGAATAGCTACTAAATGTTCATAGTTCCAAGTTCATGGTCGGAATATTTCCTAGTGTTTATACCAGTGTGCTACAAAGCTAAGAAGGTGCGGATGTTTTGGTTTTGTTGGTTTTGTACTCCTTGGTTTGCAGACATAGCTCATAGTGCAGGATTTAAGGTTCAGACGAACATCCTTTGGGTCTTGGATTGTTTGCTCTGCTTTCTTCAGTGAAACTGAAGTAAAAGTGACTGCTTGTTGTGCCAAAAGAATGTGTGCTTTAGTTTGGGCTGCTACCAAGATGGTAATATTTGATTTAAGCTGTCCTATGACAGAATGTTTTGGTTGCAAATGTTATACAATTTTGATCCACCCTTTTTCAAAGAGCTTTGACTGTGATGACAATTGTTTTCTTGCATCCTTGCGCTTACTCCCCTTTCTTCATTTTAAAACACACTACAGAACTACAATAAGGAGCATGGAGGCAAACAAGCACCACATATGATGGATCAGAGCAGCTCCATCAGTAGGAGCATGATGGCTTGTACACTATAATTTGGATGAAGTTTCTCCTTTGATTAGTGCAGAACTGAGTTTGGACCTATAAATATGCACATGAATAGTTATTTCTTGCACCCAAAAGGGTTATTGAAAAAATATGATTGACTCTGATTGCTAAATCACAATGATTGGCTCATGTTGGTGGCTTTTAACTGATCCTTATTATACATTTCTGTTCTCTGGATTTATCCAGAGTATGGTTTCAAGCAGACTAGTTATCCATGTAATGGTGTAATTATTTTTATTATTATATAAAATAACTTGGGCTTTGTGCTATTCTATTCTGCATTACCAATGATTATCAAAAAATGAATTGATTTTGTGGAGATCAAGTTCCATTCACATGACAATACTGAATGATGTCGTATGCAACTTGAATTCAAATTTTATTGAATTGAACAAGAATTGAATTCGAATCCAATTGAAGAGGAATGAAAGCAAAGTGGTACAAAAGGTATTGAAAATCTGCTTGTAACTACAGTATTGATAAAGAAAAAAAAAACCCTCTGAAAAGACAAGACTTCGATATTAAAAGACACCTTTCCATCCCTCTTTACTTGGAAATTAGTTAAACATATTCCAATTTAAAATTGTTAAAGTGTCCAAATTAGTTTCCTTGGGTTGAGTTCCAAATTGTGGTGTTTAAAGAAAAACTAGTTGTGTTTGCCCCATACATGCTTAGTAAAACCTAAAATCATGCATGCATATCTACTATCTTAAGGCAATAATAATTTTTTATAACATAAAAGGTAACAACAATACAAACAAATTAATCAATTAAAATTTAATTTCATTAGATTTTTGTTATTAAATCTTCATCAGAGCCTTATTGAAGTTATTAAAATAACATCAAATTAAGTTTTTAAAATTATATCTCAAAAAACAATTTTATATTAGAATTTTAATTTATTTTAAAATTGAAGTGTTTTATTTTAGTCAATTCTTGCATAATTTTTCAAATCATTTTTTAGGAATCTCATTTTAATAAGATCAAAAAGAATTGAAACTAATTATTTGTATGTTTATCAAACAAATTTCATTTTAAAAATTAGTAATATGATTTTTTTTACATTTTATAGTGATATGAAACCTTGTGATACAAAATGGCAAGTAACAACTCAAAAAAATATAATGATATTGAGGCATGATTAAATCAATTACCCAACATTCATATTTTGAGAAGAAACCCAACAAGTAGATGGGTAGACTAAAAAGAACACATCAATTGGATGGGTGCACCCAAAATCTACACATGCACATCCATTAGCTTGGGGCAATAATGAATGTAAGAGAAAATTGAATGTTGATTTACTTCTATGATTATATTCAAACAATTATAGGTGCTTTTACTTTATTAAACTTGGGACTCCTCACTACTATGCATTACTAGTGACAATTTAATGACAAAAATTGAAGTATTGGTATGTGAATAGTTGATATACAAAAATTCATAAAATCTCTATTTGTATTTTTTATATATTTATTTATTGAACTGTAATTATCTTGCAAGGTTCATAAATCATATATATTCTTGATTAAATCATCCATTGTAAGGCATTGTCATCTAGTTCATTGAGCTTGTGATTCAAACCTTATATGTAACCATTTTGGCTATGTTCAAGAGAATATCAATTTATTTATGCCTTCTCATTTCTTCACAAATATTATAGTTATGAAACCATTTGGAGTTGTTAGCTACATAAACATGATGAAAAGTTGAATGCATAAAAAAGTCTATTGGAAATTTGATTAATGTTTAAACTTCTCATTTTACATATTTTTAGATCATATACAATTTTTTTTCACTTCAGACCCAACAATGTTCAAATGTAGAATTTGTGAGAAATTTTTTGAATTGTTTGAAACATAATATGTTATTCTAAATGCATATTTGCGGTGGAAAAGTATCTAATTCCTACATATGAACATCATCACATTTTATTATTTTTGCATCTTGAAGACCTATGGAAATTTTTATGGTAATATTCAAAAAAATGTTTTACATCTTCATGTCCTTTTTTTCTATGTGTTCTTGCATTTGTTTTCTTCTTTTGGCATTTATCTTGTGCTTCACATTTTCTTTTTCTTTTTTCCATTCTTGTGTTCTTGTTTAGATTAATTTGAGATGTTACTAAGAATATTATATGTGTCATGAATTAAATGTTTTATTTTCATATCGTTTGAATGGAAATATTGTGATGAACATTATGTGACTAAAAATACGACTTTATATCTCTTGAGTTTAATGTACACAAGATGAACATATGAGAATTTCTATTTGATTTAACTTTGTTTTTATAACATTGTATATCCAAGTTAAATCTATATGATGAACCTCTGAACATTATAATTGTCTTTAATAATCAATCAACCTTTGATTAGTTGTTTCATTACAACTAATTATAGGGTTGACCCATGGTGTTTAGAAGCATAATGTTTCCAATATTGGATGCAACATTTCACTAAGTCTTCCCCAACTATGGTAGTCCCATCAACAAATTTGTTGCTTTCACTAAAAATCTCAATTGCATTTCAATTTTTTACTTTTTCATCTTGATTTGCAATTTTCATTTTTTCCAGGTGGCATCTATTAATTTGGATGTTGTTCGTTTATTGTTCCACAATTTTTTTTAATATCAAATCTCAACTTTCATACCAAGTCAAGTTGATATATTTGTGTGTTTGGTACTGATTCCATTGTGATAATTTTCCTTTATAGTCTTTGATGAACTTGGAATCTTCCAAGAAGACTCAAAATGTTAAATCAATGAATGTGTTTGCAAAGAAAACCTTGTTGAAGTTTTCTTTTTCTCCTAGTCTCTCAATAGGATCATACATCTCTTATGAGTAAAGCAAATGTCACCTTTTTTGTATGGGGGTTAATTAAAACATTATGGTAGTTTCAACGACACTAATAGGTGAGCGAGTGAGTAGGTGAATAGGCTCAGATGATATATTGATTATGAACATGGATTTAGGTAACATAGTTGTCGACAATAACATCATGTGAAGGTTTGAAGTCAAAAAAAATACAAAGATGCATTTTATCATCCTTGGTGCAACCAATGTTCTAAATATCTAGGGCTCTTATATAATAAGTTCAACATCTTTAGCAATATTCAAATGACAAGAAACTACATGCATGAGAAATATTTGATGAATTTAAATTAATAAATATAATTATTTTTTGACAAACATGTGCTGCAATGGCAAGGTATTATAGTATTCTACAAAAAAAAAGGTAATCTACATGCAAGCACATTATGATTGTCAAAGGTTTCATTGTTAATAAAATGTATCAAAATTTTATCAAGCCACATATTTTGATGTCACACCACTATTGTATGTTCACCTGAACAAAAACAAAATACATTTCATAAGAATGATTGAAATAATACATAATGGAGAAAAAACTATTAGGATGTAGTTGGAAACTAAATTTTGTACATAGTCGAAGTAACTACAACAAGTTTGATGAATGAGAAAAACACAATTGATTTGAAGTAAATGCAATTGTGATGTATGTCATTAGATTCCAAAGGTTTTTAAGCACATTAACAAACATTAAACTTCATCCCAACTCCACATGTAGTAATGAATGAACTCTTTAGTGAGCTCACAAAAGATAATCATGTACAAGATGTGATACACATGTTTACATTGCACATATGCCCCATGGCCACCCAAAGAAGCTATCAACATTGTAACAAAGTAAACGCATGAACATCTAGGAAATTTTCCAATAATTGATGCACCTCTAAACTCCTTAATGGACTCAACTACAAGTCCAAAGGTGAAGACAACGGAAGGAGAAGGAGTTAGGGCACGCTCCCTGTCTCGTAGCATTTTGAGATTAGAGGGGTGTGATGGAGCTTCGGGACGGGACTAGGAAAAGTGACAAAAAATTCAATTACTCACATGGACCTGCACAAACCAAACAACAAGTTGGTTAGTGCATAGTTGGAGCATTTTTGGTGCACGGACGAACCACGAATAAACACAGACTCACAAGACTCACCATGGCCCGAACTTGAAGGAAGCCACCACATTCCCCCTTATAGTATTCTACGTGCTTGGCCACAAGACCAGCATCCAAATGTCATTTTGTCCCAAGACTCCCAAATGGGAGTCCCGAAATTCCCAAAATTGGGACCCTTGCAACTTTGGAGGCGCATAACTTTGTGTGCAAACCTCTAATTTAGGTGAGGTTTGAAGCAAAGTTGTAGCCCTCGTTGATAACTTTCCAAAAATATGTGGCACGCCACTTGCACATAAGGAAATCAAAGAGATTCTTAACTTTTAATGGTCGAGAGTCAAATTGCCAATTTGACTCCCGACCCTTCTTTTGGCCATAACTTGTGTTTTAAGTACTCAAATGGGACGTGCGAGCCCATTTTAGATATCTACGTTCCAAGATATTTCCAATGATATAAAGAACTTCTTAATCCAATGAATTTTGGCCCTTGCAATTGCCCTTTAAAAATTTGAGAGTCCATCAAGAATCCAACTCCCAAAGTGGGAGCTCATTTGGGAGCATGGGGGTTCATTCCCTCACACTTTTTTGCACTCCTGGGAGCATGAAATGTGACTCCTAGGCTCACTCTTAGCCTGCACCTTTCCAAGCATTTGCCTTAGTCGTGAGCCCAAAGCTAGGGTTGCGACAATAATGGCATCATATCATTTATTATTAGAAAGAATATTGTAAATTCATCCATACCCAAGTGGCAGGACATCAAGAGTAGGAAAAACAATGCATTAGAGAAGTAAAATGCCAACCTCCCAATTGTTGGTGTGTTGTTATGTTATTTTGAAGATGGAATGTCATTTCACCTTCTTGCCACCATGAATTGTATGCCAACAACTTACATTGGACGACCTCACAAGGTTGTGACAACTCATAGCAAGCACATGGGAATTATTTAAACTAGAAAATTGGAAGCCAAATAAACTTCAAACATTGTTTCTACACAAGCAATCAAAGGAAAACCATGCCTCTTTTAGAGTTATTGCCACCTTTTGAGTCAAAGTAATACCTTCTTGGATGGGCCATATAATTGGAACTACAAGCCTAGCAACTGTAAATTTTGCCTTATCCCACTAATGCAATGGCTCAAATCATCGAGACAAAACTAATGCTTATGGTGTTTAAGTGATCTGTTGCAATATTGGACCCATAAACCTGAATAACATGGAACAAAGGTTCCACTTATAAATTTGTAAAGGTTGATCTTACTTTACATTTGAGCGGTATGGTTTTCTATAGTGATGAACATTGAATTGTAGAATTGGATGGGCAATGTTCAATATGCCATTAGCCATCAACACAAATATTTTCTTTTAACTCCAAGCCACTTCAAAATACCAAAGGTAGCAAAATATCAAAACCATTTGGCAATTGTTGAATGCGTACATCCTCCACCTTATCATGTTTAGTAGTAAGAATGGTTAATTATGGACAGGAGAAATTCAAATGGTCAAGTTAATGGTAATCTTTGTTTACGCCAAGAGGATAATTAGCAAGTCATTTGGCATACCCAAAAACCTCTTTACTCTCTAGGTGCACAAGGCGCTTTGTGAAGGATGACTCATCCACATGTAATTTGCGATAATTGTTGCAAATCTAGTAAGATCATTTGATCCTTAGGCCCTCCTTAATAACAATTCATTCTAATCAAATTCATGACCAGGTGGACCACCTTGTAAAAACTATCTATACAATGTAGATTGTTTGAAATAACAAATGTAGTCATTGAACCTCATAGTGTATAGATAAGTGTCACGTTTTTTCAACTTTTGCAACCACATGTTATGAACAATTTTTGCTAGATTGTGAGCGGGCGTGCCCACCCATTCCTCATCATTGAATTAATGTAAATCAAAAGAAGGAAAACTTCAACAAAATCTAAAATGTCACAAAGGAAATGGAGGCACAAATGAAAATAGAATGCAAATGGAATTCAAATTTCGAATTAACAAAGGAGAAAAGGAGTCATAGGAACTTTGTAGGTGAAATACTCACATGGACCATGAAACCTCACCATTGCCTAACACAAAAATGCCAAAAGTTAAGCCAATTTGTAAGTTCATGGACGTCTACTTCAAAATTAGCCTTTGATGAAAACCACTAACAATGAATTGGAGCATAGAAACTATTAGCCTCCCCAAGAGATGTTGTGCCCTTTGTATTATGGCAAAGAATGATGTGTTAATCTTGCAATTCAAGTTTGATTGGTTGATTGGTGTGCATATCGAATGATTGAATCAAGTGGAATAGACATGTGCACTCCTTATCAACCATCTTCACAAAGAGGTCCCCTAATCCATAAACAATTATGATTGTGTTCCAATTCGCTTACGCATTATCAACCATGAATCCCTTGAAATTCAATTTTGGAAACCCATGTTTTAACATCATGTCATTAAACTTTGTCCACATTACTTATTGAACCTTTGTGTTCTTAAACTGCATGTCACAAACAATAATGGTCGTCCCTTTAAAATAGGGCAGATCATATACATGTATGACAAGCCATAATTGTCCAACCAACGACACGCTTTACATGATCAAACATGATATAAACATTCTACAAATCCCCTACATGCTACATTCGTGTGACAAGACATGTTCCATTCCCCACAACATTTATTGACATCTTGAAAATGAATGCCTTTTGTTCTAGAATGACACACTCCCAAGCTCCTTAATGGACTCAAATGTGAGTCCAAACTGAAAATAGCAAAATAGCAAAGAGTCGGGGCACACTCCCTAGCTCGCAGCACTTTGAGGGGGTAGAGGGGCGTGCTGGAGCTCCAAGATGGGACTAGGAAGAGTGACAAGCATCAACTATTCACACAAACCTGCACAAAACCAACACAAAATGGTTAGTGCATAGATGGAGCACTTTTGGTGCTAGGACGAGCCACAAACAACTCAGACTCACAAGACTCACCATGGCCCGGACTTGAGGGAAGCCACCACCTTCCCCCTTATAGTATACTCTATGCCTCTCCACGATGCCCACATCCAAATGGCTTTTTGTCCCAGAACTCCCAAGTGGGAGTCCCAAAATTACCTAAGTTGGGACTCCCGCAACTTTGGGGGCCCCATAACTTTGTGTGCAGACCTCCAATTGAGATGAGGTCTGAAACAAAGTTGTAGCCCTCATTGAGAGCTTTTTAACGGTATGTCACATGACACTTGCATGCAAGGAAATCGAGTCAATTCTTGGCTTTTAGTGGTCAGGAGTCAAACTATCAATTTGACTCCCGACCCTTCTTTTGGCCATAACTTGTGTTTTAGATGTCCAAATGGGTCATGTGAGCCCATTTTAAACATTTACGTTTCAATAGCTTTCCAATGGTATAAAGAACTCTTCGAGAAATTGGGTTTTGATTCTTTGCATTTTCGATTCACAATAGGATGATTATGTACCCAAAGATGAATCGCCACTTTTGAAAAAGATTAGAATTTATGCACAAGATAATAAATTTTCCCAATGCAATTAGCAACATAGAGGGGAGGAGCATAAAAAAATGCATCCAAGTGAGGAATCTGATGGAGGAGTTGCATCTAACCTATGACTAAAATATGAATGCATTCACCACAATTTTCACAATCACCTTGCACACAACATAGGTGACCCAAGCAACGAGTTGTCCTGAATCTCAACCCAAAATTATTTTGATATGGCAACGATCACTTTGCACCAAGCAAAATATTCCAAAACCTTGAACTTGATTCAAATTCAAAGGCATGCCCTCCAAAGTGGACAATCTTGAAACCAAGGGCAAAAAATGAACCACATACATTCACGTTAGAACTCACATGCAAAAAGACATCCTCGTTAGAATAGTCATTGAGATCAATAAAGGTTGATGAGATGGGTAACATAAAAATTTGATATGAACATGCTTGTGAAAACATACCTAACATTATGTTATGGATGATTAATTGAAATTGGACATTCAAAAAAATTCCATGTACATACACCATCAAATTTAAGGAAGGTGAAACATTAATGGTGTTAGGCATATATGTACAAGACAAATGTATTTTTCCACACATGACCTTTTGGGAAAATGTTGTTGGGTTGCTGATATGAAGAATAGGTAGTTCATTTTTTTTAAAGAAGATGAATGATACAAATTTCATAATAATAAAGAGAGTAGGGACATAATGAATAATGGCATTTATCAATCATAGGGATAAAAACCATGAGAATTGTCAATGGCAAAAACTATACCGTGACAACCCCCAAAGGTTATAATGAACAGTTAATAATAGCGGCATTAACAATATATTCGTGTTGTTTTAGGGCACTGACACTTGAAGACCCTAAACCCTAAATGCGTTACTTTCAAATACATAGAAGACCTAAAACCACAAATGCACCACTTTCAAGGACACAAAGGCAAAAGATGAATTTATAAAAAGGTCGTTGCTAATAAGAAAATTTATGCATTTAATAGAAACCAAATGCAAGACACCAATGACATTAAGAAATGCAAAAGGTGCCCAAGAGGAGGGGGAGTAGCTTCATGTGGACAAATCCTAAGCAAAGGCAACAAAGAAAAACCATCACTACAAGGAGACTCTCAACCATTCAAGAAACATAAGAGGTTGGCACAATGGGGACCCAAGTTCAATATTCAAGCCTTCACTTTTGTAAGAGTTGTGAGAGAATCAATCTATTGGTCCCCAAAAAAAAAATTACCATCAAACTATGCAAAAAATTAGAAAGTGGATACCAAGAAAATTCCATTTGTATCCAATTCATTTTATTTCATCTAAAGTGATTAAGAAGAATAAATTAATTAAAGTTTTGAATTGTGAATGGTGAAAAAGCAAAAACATTTTTTAGGGTTTTATGATGTGTGTTGAAGGATGAGCACTTTCAAATTCAAGCTCATAGCAACCAAGAGGTAAGCTTCTTCCTTCCCTTAAGCTCTTCTATTGTCAATTTTTATTTTTTCTCTTTTGTTGTCTAGGAAATTAGTGGAGAGGGAAGCGTCTCATTTTTTGCCTTCAATGAAGCACTATGGGGCTTCCATACTCGTTTTTTGTTTTACATTGTTACACTTAGGGTGAAGAAACCTAGAAAACCAAGAAAACTCAAGGCTTGGAACCTCAAGTTTTTTGTTTATGTGGTCAAGTGATCTAGGGCTTTCAACCTCAGGTTGTGACTCATGAGGTCAAAAAACCTTGGGGCTTGGAGCCCGAAGTTCTTTTCTTCATCAAAGGAGGGGGTGGGTGCGCTTTGACCATGCCTTTTGCTTCAAGAAACGAAGAAGCCCCAAGGTTAGTTGCCCCAGGTTTTTTTCCAATATTGTTGAAGTGTGCAAAGCGCTTGGCCTCACCTTCCACCTTGAGAAGCAAAGAAAACTGGGGGCTTGGGCCCCAGGTTTTTAAAAAAAAACTTATAATAGGTGTGTAGGAAGCTCCACCGTGCCTTTCCATTCCAGAATCAAAGAAAGCACAAGGCGCTAAGCCCCAAGTTTATTGTTCAATTTTGTTGCATGTGTGCAAGGTGTTCAACCTTGCATTTCACCTTGAGAAGTAAAGAAACCATGGGGCTTGGAGCCTTGGGTTTTTTGTTTGTGTGGTCAACTGATTTGGGGCACTTAACCCCAAGTTTCTGACTCACAAGATCAAGAAAGCTCGAGGCTTGGAACCTTGGAGTTTCCTTCTTTGTCAAAGGAGGTCGTTGGCATGCTTGCTCGTGCCTTTTGCTTCAAGAAGTGAAGAAAGCTTGAGGCTCCAAGCCCTCGGGTTTTTAAAAAAAAATTTGCTATAGGTGTGTGGGGCTTGGCCTCACCGTTTGCTGTGAGAAGCAAAGAAAACCCCCACCTTATTGTTGTGACAAGTGTCTAGGGTGATTAGCCTTGAGTCTCAACTAAATACAAGGAACCTAGAACCCAAGTTTCCTTTTCTCCATTTTTCAGCCATGGCTTTGGTGTTGATTATCGAAAAGCCATGAAAACCTTGGGTTTTCTTTCATTTTCTTTTGCAACGAATAAAGTTTTCCAAATTTTCCATTTAGATGTTTATATTTTTGATTTGAGACATGTGTTTAGAGATCACTTTAAATGTTCATATGAAATAATTCTTCCTTGTTTCCATTGCAAGTTCACAAAATGCTAGGAGCATTTGATTGTGGCAAGGAGGTTTATGGAAATATGGACATCTTTAACCAGAACATATTCTTCTCATTGTACTATGCAATTTGTTGTGGACTTATTATGTTATGGGGTTTCCTTTGTTAATTTTTGAAGTAGGGCAACTTGGAAGGAATTGTGAGGGTGTTGGATTACGATTCTAAGTCAATGGAGACACTAGAATCTTCATAGCGAAAGTCAAAACAATTGATAAACACAAAACCATCCTTCCATACTCTACCCTCTTGTGTTGGGCTACACTGAAATTTAATTAAAATTTTGAAATTTTTTAATTGTCATAAGCCTTCCATTTAATCATCGGTATTGACTATAGGAAAGGATCAAGGTCTATTGGAAAAGTATGTGAGAGAAGGTCAATGTTTTTGCAATTTATAAGGATTGTCCTTTGCTATGGTTAGTGCCAACCATTGGAGAGGATCAATGAAACAAAAAAAAACATTGCTTGAATTATTTTTTAGTATTTGGTAAATATAAAATTCCTAATTGTATATTTTGATCTAAATCTGGACTGAACATATCATAAAATTAATGCTAATAAATTTGCTCATTCAGATTTACTCATATCTAGTTTCAAAATTAAAATCTAGTAATGAAAGTATGATAAAAACATCAAAATAACAAATTTGGCTATGGAATTGAAGTTTTTCTAGAAATTAAAGTGCTCTTGTTTCATATTCCATCAAAACTCAATGTTTTACAATGATAGTTTCTCTTCCTCTTTTCCAAAGATATTACTCAAAAAAAACAATCCTATGTTATAGTCAAATTCAAACAATGACAAAAATTATGTAATCTAGCTAGTAATTCCTAGAATAATAAGTAGGTAAATAAAAATATATTAACTAACTATTACCATGTGTAATTACTCCCTTAACATTACCCCACCTGTACTCTAAATTACATCCTCGAATTCTGGATCAAAAAGTAAGTCAAGAAAGCTAAATCTAATGTTGTTTCTAATTCTATGATTCAAAAATCTAACATCGAACTTGCTACACTACAATTTGAACTATATATATTACAATATGCTATGTATGTGGCTCATGTATTTCTAATTAAAGCAATGTCTGATTCTTTGTTGTATATAAAGTCTGTTGTTGTTCTTATGATGCTTCTATTAACAGTTGTGCAATTGTTTGATGAATGTGTTGCTATCTGCTCCTATGACTGCAATTTTGATGTCATTTGTGGCTATTATTATGATTATATATATGATGTAATCTAAGTCTACTCTTGTTGTTGCAGCTCTAATGTAACTTGTAGCTCTTGATGTGACTTCAAATTTGATGTTATATGAGTTTGCTCTTGTTGTTGTAACTCTCATATAATCTAAATATGTTCATGTTGTTGCAGTTCTGATGCAAGCTCAATATGATCCTACTTAACTTCCTAAGTTTTGTGGTCCTCAATTTATATCTACTCCCTTATTTTTGTGGTTGTAGATGCATACTCTTGAGAATTAACTTCATGTAAAACAAATTCTATTAGTTTAAAAATTTGTTCTAATGCACATGTCATACCACCAACTTCCCTATGAAAATTACCCTCCCTTCCCCTGAGGTCTCCTAATTCTTCTTCTTTTGTTCATATATTTGATGGTCTTACACCATTAATATTTCCTTTGTTTTTTTCCTCATATGAGGTTTCTAGTTTTGGATAAAGGATTAAAGGTTCATATTTATAGACCTTTCCAATATCTTTCTGAACAATATCATGCATTGCATCCCACCACAAATATGCATCATTTTCCTCCATTAACAATGCCGTGAGTTTTACCTGAAGCAAAGTATGTTGCTTATTAAATTCACTATTTTCTTTTAAGACACTATCATAACTAAAAGGCTTGACTCCTTGGGCCTCCTCCAAATTTTGTTGTAATTTTTCATTAAAGGCCACCTACTTTTGCAAATTTTTGTCCATCTATGCTTATTTTTGGTCAGATTACCTTTATATCTCATTCTTAACTTAATATACATTACCAATGTCCACTCTAAGCTCTCTAGTTCCTTTTGCTGCTTCAAAATAATTTGTTCCATATTCTTATAGTCTCTTTGAAGTTTGTTGTGTTCTACACTTAGAGTATCCTTCTCTGCCTTCAAGTTTTAATAATTAGCATATGTCTACTTCAAAGTTGCCTGTAAAGAATCCCTTTCCACTCTAATGTTCTTTAGATCCTTATTGTGCTCCTCCATGTTATTAATATTCTATATGGTTGTTTGCGATTCTGTTAATACCTCACTATTCACATTCTTCCTAAATTATAACTCTACTTTGAGCTTTTGCTCCTTCTTCAAATCCCTTTGCAGATTTTGGACAAATCTATCCTTCTCTATGATTTGCTATTTAAAAATTTCCAAATCAGAAAGTCTAAACAAAATATTGGTCATTTGTACACTATATTTTGTTGCTTATTGAAACATACTAGTAGCCCTCCTATGTTCATCCAAGTTTGCTTCTAACCCTTTCACAGATCCTAATGTATGAAACCTAGGAGTCTGACCTTTGGAACTTATACTTGAAGAACCTAAATCTCTATGTGCAGTCCAAATTTCTCCAAATACATTTGTGCTTGTTGCATAACTTAGTCTTGAATGTAACATACCTTCATTAGTCTGTGGTATTGGAATAGATTATTGTACTTATGGAGGATCCAAGTCTAGGTCCTATATTTGCTCTTCTAATGCTTACTAAACTTGAGATTTTAACTCCTTCTTAGGCCTTCTTTGATGTTCATGCCCATTTGATTTCTATTATTGCAAGGGAGAGATTCGGTCTTAGATTAGACCTAGGAGATATGGATTTCTCCTTTTGTTTCTAATGTTGTTACTGTTGGTTCTTCAATAATTATACTGCATGTTGAAGATTAATATTACCCCTCATTATAATATCCTCTCGTGTTTTTTTTCTCTTTTACAAAGTCTCCCTCTCTTCATCATCATCATATTAAGACATCAAAACTATTATTTTGCTTGTCCTACTCTTTGGTTCTTTCTCCTTTTTAAGAAAAATGTGTGTAGGGTTTAAAGGTCTTTTGTTTTTTATAAACCTCTCCTTCATACTCTCCTTTCTTCTCATGTCCTCATGTGGTTGCTTTGCTTGCTTCTTCTTCTCCTATGGCTCTGCTCCTTCTAGTGGAAACCACTTAAAAAATAAAATTTCTAGGACTCTAGTAGAATGGCATACATCCTTTTTTGGTCTCTTTTGGTTGTTCCCTCGATCATTTTTTTTCAAACCCTTTTCCCATCTGATCAATTCCTTGACCAATTGAGAATACATAATTGCAACCTAATTGATAAACTCTCCATGATCGACTATGGAGATCATTGTGGCAGACTTATTGCTAAAATATTGCATCTTATCTTTCTAGTAGATAATGAGCAAAATTGCAACAATTCCATTGACATACTTTGACTTCATTTTCTTTACAACCCACCTTTCATTGATGTTGTAAGTATTTGAGATTCTAACAATTATGTCTAATAATGTTACTTTAGCATTTAACATCTCTGCCTGGTCTGCCTTTGTCACAAGATTATAAAAACCTCTACCAACATATGTTTGTTTATAATTCTTTGTTCTTCCCCCAACATGACCTTGATTTTGTTATTTTCAGAATCCAACTTTTGGTTTTTCAAAAATTCAACTAGAATGTTGTGACGAGGAGTCTTCCATTCAACCTCAAATACACCTACCAATCCAAAGAGCACCTATGTAGCCTGCCTTAGTGAACAAAGGAAACCTACGACTAGGCAAGTAGAGTCTTTATTCTATTCATTAATCGCTATGCGCTTCCGAGCACTATGGTAAGATGTGAAAACACCCGATCCCATTCCGACCTCGAAATGTGAAATCGTCTTATGCCATATGTATTGATTTATAAATTTTGGGAGACATGGTATAAGCCTGGACAACGTACTTAATCTAATTTAAAGTTCCAATGTGCATAGTAAAAAAAAATTTTGCCGTAAAATTTTATTGATTGGGTGGGCCCTTTCTGCGGGCGCCAAAGCAAGTGAAGGCTCCAATAAATAAAATCCATAAAGTGACTTTGACGAAGCTTATAGAGGGCACGAAATGGGGGGTAGTACGGGGGG
>Ga0209611_10002483_pt1 | contig 32403 bp, 29 predicted proteins | sample S1TSphgellanicum_3_FD_187693 | JGI IMG/M metagenome (GOLD analysis project Ga0209611, IMG submission 187693) | Host-associated microbial communities from peat moss isolated from Minnesota, USA - S1T2_Fc - Sphagnum magellanicum MG (SPAdes) (version 2) | ecosystem: Host-associated > Plants > Peat... | reverse complement strand
CTAATTGAAATGTCCACATTTTGAATAACTACAAGGGAGGAAAAAATACCAAAAAATTGGTGAAAACCTAGGAGCTTATTTACTTTCAGGCTAATCCACTATTGCAAAGCACTTATCCAATAATTGACGACTTTTTTTTTGCTAATAATTTGCCATAACATTATGTCTCCAAGAACATTTTTGCAAAAGAAGCCCCAAAAAAAGGAAAAAAAAAAAATCTTATTATGTTAGAGGTTCAGGGTCAAGAGAACTTGCCAAAGAAGCTTGTCTATATCTATTCCCGAATTTTCAATGAACTATTATTATTTTACTGCCAAAATGGATTTTGAAAAATAAAAGAATTATTCAGCACTCACTCAAGTGCCAAACGTGAAAAGGTACTATTGTAATGGTCTCCCACTATTTGCAATCCCAGTTTTAGTTTTATGGGTGGGGTTGCAAAAACAGAAAAAAGAAAAAGAGAAGTGCCAAACCTGAAAAGGTACTAATGTATTACCTAGTCTCCCATTATTTGCAGTCCCAGTTTTAGTTTTATGGGTGGGGTTGCAAAAACAGAAAAAAGAAAAAAAGAAGTGCCAAACCTGAAAAGGTACTAATCTATTACCTAGTCTCCCACTATTTGCAGTCCCAGTTTTAGTTTTATGGGTGGGGTTGCACAAACAGAAAAAAGAAAAAAAGAAGTGCCAAACCTGAGAAGGTACTACTGTTTTATTCTCACACTACTTGCAGTCCCAATTTTAGTTTTATGGGTGGGGTTGCGAAAACAGAAAAAACAAAAAAAAGGAGTGCCAAACCTGAAAAGGTACTACCTACGGTATCAGTCTCCCACTAGCCTATTTGCAGTCCCAATTTTAGTTTTACGGGTGGGGTTGCAAAAACAGAGAAGAGAAAAGACTAAACTGAAATTAAAACTTGGATGTGAGAAATAATTTGGCAAGGTCACATACGAAGCATCGCTGGAGATTCACCTAACTGAGCGGGTGGGAGTGGATTTTGTCACTAAACAAGAATGTAACTGCTGATCAGTTCAATAGTGTCAGCAAAAGATTTGTGGTGTTGAAGGGAGGAGCTGCATAGTTAGTTAGTACACGCCTTGTTTGCTTGTGGACAGGGGCTGCCTTCTTTTGTTGTGGGTTTTGTTTTTCCAAAGCTAACTTACTGGGAGGGAGCTCATCAAGGCCAAGTCTTTCTTCTTCTGGGTGAAGGAAGAGGAGGAGGAGGAGGCTGGAGGGAAGCAAGAGAAAAGAGAGAGAATTTGGTGAGTTCTTCTTGTGTGTGTGTGAGAGAGAGAGAGAGAAAGAGATAGTAGACTTAGGAGTACCCACCAGAGTATCTTGGAAGAAACCAAATCGGATTTGCTATGCTTGTGTTCCAAGGAAAGAAAGGCACTGGCCTTTGCTTTTCTTTGCTTCTCTTTGTTGGTAAAATCCCAATTTGAGATATTGGGTTTTCTTGTTTCTTCTAGTATTATTATTATTGTCTATGCCCAAAGATTTTTATTTTTTTTGCCTGCAGGTATGTTGTTCTTCAGCTTCTTGGACTGATCTTTTTTGTTAGCTTCCGTGTGGCTAGCTCTTCTTCTCAGTTTTGTGGAGGTTAATGAATCAGGGAGCTTGCCTTGAATCTTTGTGCCCAGTCAAATCTCCCCCCCCCCTGCTGCTGCAAGAAGGAAGGATGTCAATTTGTGTTCTCTTGTTGGGGTTGCTTGAATCTGAGTAGTGGTGATCACAAAGTTTTGACCTCTCCAACTCAGTTGAAGAGAGTCTCTGTAAGATCACAGAGAGAGATAGAGAGAGCTTCACGCTGCACATCCTGAGAGCTTCATATGCAACCTAGGAGCTTCATGGTAGTAGGTTGGTTTCTTTTGTGGGAAAACTGGGAGCTAACAATAGGTTAAAATTAGCCTTGCAGGGGGGTGGAGGAAGGAGCAACCAGCAGACAGGGGGAGGAGGTGACCCATGAAGCAATCCAACACTATGATGGGGGATGAGGAGGATGGAACTCTTGAAGTTGGGCTTCTTTCTTCTGCCTCCAAGGTTAGTAGAAATCCCCTATTGATTTTGTGTGGATTTTTTTTTCCCCTTCATGATGTCCAGCTCTTGCTCTGTTCTCAAATCAGCCATATGAAAGATCTCAACTGCATTATGGTGGTGAGCTAGTTCGGTTGATGAGAGTTTGTTTGCATGATGATAACCCTTGAAGTTTTCTGACATATGCTTTTTTAAGGCTAAGATCCCAGATCAATTGCAACTTTTACCCTTAATCACAATTTTACATGGTTTTGTGTTTGATCAGGTTCACCCAAGCTTGCAATTTCAGCCTAGAAGGGAACAACGGTGTCGAGGTTGGACAATATTTGGTGTGATTTTGTGTACGTTTTCAGCCGTTTATTTCATCTTGCTTTCAGGGAGAAGTCAAAGCATTCTCTGCAGATCAAGCTCTTTGGACCCACTTTGTGGAAGATCAGCTCAGAAGTCATCAACAGCAGCAGCCACAGCAGCAGCTCCATTGAATTTTTTGGTTGTTGGTGACTGGGGCCGAGATGGACTGTTCAACCAAACACTTGTGGCCAATGAGGTCAGTTTCTGACAATTCTTCTTCACATACTGTCAATGAAGAATTCTTTTGGACCTCCTTGAACTTCTTTTGTACCATGCTGATAAGAGGTTTTTCCTTTTATTGTGAATAGATGGGCATAGTTGGAACCAAACTCAACATTGATTATGTGATTTCTACTGGGGATAACTTCTATGAAAGTGGATTGACGGGTCCTGATGACACCCAATTCACTACATCCTTCTCAGAGATTTATACTCAGGAGAGTCTTCAAACAATGTGGTACTCAGGTGCAGCAGCAAAATTATCCACCTCTTTATTTTGTGTCCAGAATGTTATTGTACAGGATGCATGTAGGTGTGTTCAGTTTTGAGATGTTCTGTGTTGTTGTTGAGCCTTAAATGCAAAGGTTTTATACTGCAAAATGCATTTATTGAGAACTCCTGAAAATTTGTGTAACTGAGTTGTTGCTGTGGGTGTGTATCCTCAGTGTTGGGCAATCATGACTATCGTGGCAATGCAACAGCGCAACTCGACAAGGAACTCACTCTCCGTGACTCCCGCTGGTTCTGCAGCAGCACATATCAACTGAAATGGGAACTTGGCTTGTCAGATCAAGGTTAGCTTTGGGCTCAACTAAGTTGCTGTAATCACAGGGTGTGGATCCATTTATGTTACACGGCTCAAAACTTAGTTTGCAGGTTTTTCTCTCCTCTTTGGGTTCCCTCTTTTTGGAAGAGAAGGAGATGATGAAGAAACCAAGAAATAATCTTGAATTGGTGTACCTGTGGAGAATTCTTCAAATTGTCATTAACATATGCAATTTTGTGTCAGCTTATATCTCCTAAGCTGAAATGGAGAGGAAGGGTAGGAATTCATGTTTGTAAATACATACTTCAGAGTTTGTGTAACATGATTGTTGTTATGAAATGGTCTGGTTCATTAGGGGACGCAGTGGATGTGGAGTTTTTCTTCATTGACACCAACCCATTTGTGGAGTCATACTGGAAGGAGAACAACAAGGATTATAAATGGCTGCTACCAATCTCCCGAGAAGAATATATAGCCAATGAGCTCAAGGTACACTGCTGAAACGCCTCTGTTTGTACTTGCAATGAGTATCCCTATTTGAAGTCAGCAATCATAGTAGGCCAAGATTTAAGAGAATGGTTGCCTTTGTACATATCCTTGTGCTGTTGCAGAACCTGTCAAGTTCTTTGGAAGCATCCCAGGCAAAGTGGAAGATTGCCGTTGGTCACCATACAATGCGGAGCATCGGCAAACATGGTGAAACTCTTGAGCTCCTCGATCAAGTGCTCCCTATTCTTGAGGTGTGTGATCCAGGTCTTTTTCTTTGGCACAGTTGACAGAATCTTCTCTGTTCTCCACTTGTCCTTTTTCGTTTGTCTACCTTTGAGGAGAATACCTATTGAAATGACAGTTTTATATGGTATTTTGTTTGGGCTGAATTTCAGGCGAATGGAGTGGATGTGTACATCAATGGTCATGATCACTGTCTGCAACACATCAAGCGCTCTGACAGGTATTATTTCTGTATCTCCTGCCTCCTTGGTGCTGTCTCAAATGGACCAAAGGTTAGCAAAGTGAAAAGAGGCTATATGAATCCATGCTCAATTTGCATCTTACTATAAAATTGCCAGTCTTTTGATTTGGTATGTCACAATGGGTTTATTCTTAAGCTACTGTTTACCATCCTCAGCAAACTGTGCAAAAATGCTGGACCAAAACTATTTTGCTGAGCCAAACCAGCATGTCTTGACTTTCTTCATCCAATTTTAACTTGCAGGGTCACATAATGAACACCAGTGGAGTTGCTCTTAGTATGTCAAAATGTAGCATCATTTGCCTCACCCAGCTCATTTGCAGGAGCCCCCATTTGATACTAACAGTTTATCAATGTTTTGCAGTCCATTACACTTCTTAACCAGTGGAGGTGGCTCAAAGGCTTGGAGAGGCCGTGGTGCTGATGAAGACAAAGACTTGGGGCTCCAGTTTTACTATGATGGACAGGGATTTGCAGCTGTTTCCGTGGCACCCTCATTCTTTCACATCGATTTCTATGACATCTCTGGCAACATCCTGCATACCTTACACCTCTCAAAAAAGAACTAGCAATGTGTGTGCATCATATGTACTTCAAAAGAGTTCCCATGCTCCTCGCACTTATGCATATGAAGGTTACCAATAGCTTCGCTGCCAGATTTGAAATGAAGAGTGTGGATACAAGTTGAGAATTGGAAGCAGGTGCAACTTGGTGAACCACCGAGAACTGATAAAACTGAGCTCACATTTCAGTTCAAACCTCCGATATGGTGGCACCCAAGTACAATATAGTTTCAACATATAATTTGTGGGTCCTTGAAATTGCAAGATAGCCTAATTGTAGCACTACCAAATTGAACCAGTGTGATTTTATTGCAGTGTTGGGTGGTTGTAGATGTATTTATTGATATATTATTATTTATGGTGTTTTACTTAGAAGAGGGAAGAAGAGTTGATTTTACTTGCTGAGTACGGACACAAGCATGCGTGCACTCAATATGAAGTGCTTTGTTCAGTGCTTTCTAATGCTAGTTAAATATTGCAGATGAGGGAGCAGGCCTTAGAACATAGATCAAAGCAATCGTTTGTTGCACTGTACTGAGTTCAATGCCAAGAGCTCTACCATTACATGAAAACCATTACTACCTTGACATTATTATGTGTAGTAATGATTTTCATGTTGCCTTTTCTGGTTCCTTTTAGTCCCCCTGAGCATCTCCACTGTGAACCAGCAAAGAGTGTCCTGTAAATGCAAGTTGCTAGCTCACTTGCAAGTTGAATGTGAGTGATGGTTGCTTGTGCCCCACTGCACACACGGCATCAACCTTCAACAACCTTTAACAGTTTTAATACTATACAACATTGAGGAGGCAACGTGTGCCCAACAAACAAACATCGATTGGCTACAACTGATCAACTTTCCAACTAGTACTCATTGGACAACAATTCATGATGTAAATCTCAATTGCATTGAGTGTTATAGTTTTCCTCTCATGAGAGCTTTTGATCTTATGTGGTGTGACCAATTTGGAATTACACATGTGTTTAATAATAATAATGTTAGGGTTCAAAGCTGAAATCTATGTTGTTGGTTGGTATGCTCAACCTTTCTCGAAAGGGATTGTGTTCAAAATTGGTTTGAGAGATTCATAATATGAGAGCAAAAAACAAAAGCTCTTTGTGTAGAATTGGGTAGTGTGATTCTATGCAAAATCATGTAGGGTGCAAAATGACAAGTCCAAAAATGTGTTAGACAAAGTTCATTAAGGAATATTTAACATGTCACCTTCTAATAACAAAGATGATATTAGGGTTCAATTTAATATGAATTGAGATAATATTAGCCTTAAATACCTAAACAAACTTGGTAAGGACCTAAGTTAATACCAATCTTCTACCAATTTTATATGAGTATTAATATTGGGCATATACATGCTTCATTTTAGCCAAAAATCAATCTTGCACCTAGTATTAGATTAGGGATGGTATTAAACACCCCCAACATAAAATGATCACCAAGTTTTGATGATAGATGCTTACATTACTACTTTTTAAAGTTACAAGCATCTTGCCTTGAGTCAAAAATATGTGCATGTGAATAAAAATAGTGAAATTGTTAATAAAAATATTTTTCACCTAGCAATAAATATTTTTGACAACGATAATAATTTTCATTTTACTTTACAATGTATTGAAATCATAATGTATTAATGCATCATGTCATCATGCATTACGTTGTGTTATCATCATGAATCTCATGATACATATGTATTTTATAAATAAGGGCAAATTTTTTCGTCAAAATCATATGAACAAAAAGTTGTCACATTTTTGGGTTTATGGTTATTGTAAGGGAACTATTAATGTATCAAAAAATATCAATACACTACTCATCGGAGTGGTATATTGGTATTTTTGAAATTGATACCTAACATACATTTCTTGCCACTTTTCAACTATAAAGCTCAAATTGTTATATGCCATGTGTTTCTTGATACATTAAGGATTAGTTGATACACTAAAGATTTTTTCAATTGAAAGTTACCATTCATGTCTAAACATAGCATGGGCGGGAAAGTTTTTTCAAAATACATGGACAAGGGGTTACCATGTTATTATGTCTATGGTTATTATAAAAAAATTGTTAATGTATTAAAAAAATATTAATACACTACTCACACGTCATGTGACCATTGCACTCCATCAATAACTATTTTCATGCATGACAAATTGATGGCTACATATAAAAATTTGACACCTAGTCAACGTTTTTTGCCACTTTTCAATTGTAGCCAATTGTCATTTGCCATGTGTTTTTTTAATACATTAAGGATTTGTTGATACATTAGAAAGATTTCAACTGAAAGTTCTCATACATGCCTAAACATAGCAAAGGTGGGAATTTTTTTTCAAAATCCATGAACAAAAGGTTGCCACATTTTTATATTTATAGTTATTGTAAGATAGTTGTTAATGTATCAAAAAATAGCAGTACATTATTCACACATTTGTGAACACTGCATTCCATATACCACCATTTGTTTTCACACATGACAAATGGATGGTTGCATATAAAAATTTGACATATAGTCTATGTTTCCCACCATTTTTCAACCATAACCAATATTGTTATTTTTCAAATGTTTTTCAATACATTAAATATTTGCTCACACATTAATGAGTTTTTGATACATTGAACATTTATTTAATTGACATTTGTCGTGCACATGCCTAAACATAGCAAGGGTGAAAATGTTTTTTCAAAATACATGGGCAAAAAGTTGTTATGTTTTCAGGTCTATGGTTATTATAAAATAATCATTATACTATTAAAAAACACCAAAAAAATATTCACCTTGTGTGAACAATACTATCTATGTATCACCATTTTTCCCCACATGACAAATAGATGGCAATTAACATCTAGTCTACAATTCCCACCATTTTTCTATTACAATGAATTGTTATTTGCCATGTTTTTTTTATATACTGAAATTTTGTTGATAACTAAAAAATTTTAGTACATAAAAAAAATTATTTGAAAGTTGACATGCACATGTGTTTAAACATAATAAGGCAATTTTCTTTTCAAAATACACGGACAAAAGGTTCTCATGTTTCCAAGTTTACTAGTAGGGCAAAATAATTTTTTATTTAATTAAAAACAATGATATGTTATTGGCACATAACATTTAAATATTTTCAATGTATTATCATTATTCCACACTTGATAAATAGTGACTACATATGAAAACTTGACACTTAGTTTTTGTTTCCCATCATTTTTTTATTGTAACCATTGCTATTTGTCACTTGCATATTTTTAATTTGAAATTGTTGAACAAAACATGAAATTGATATGTAATCATTGTATCTTTCAAATAAATTCATCATAATGGAATCTTGCTTCAAAAATCAATCCTAATTACCATTTAAAAATTTTAATCTCATTTTTAAAAAAATTTCCAAAATGTGCCATCCATGATCATTTCAATTTCCCACAATTAAATGTGTGAACCATCAATTAAACAATGGGTATTGCCCAAAAATCTTGTGATACACTCATGTATTAATGCACTAATGCATTAAGGCAATGACATATTAATACATAAATGCATCGATACATTCATATATTGATGTATTACATTTGAAACATAAATATTTTATCATGATAGTTTTGATAATGAGACTTTGAAATGTATGATATAGATAATTGCATATGAAGTACCACAAGTCCGTGATTTACTTGAAAGCTTTGCAAATTTGAGGATGTATTGTACAATAAAATATGCCACTATACATTATAATACTAAACTAGTTAATTACAAAAGTTGCACTTTAGTGTATTGCTTTGATTGTTAAAATTTTCATTAATGATTTTATGAAGAGAATTTCAATATATTAACATACGGAAAATATGATCCCACATGTATACTAATACATGTCACCATTAGATAGGAAAAGTGAGTTACATCAAGTAGTACATTGTCAAATTCAATTAAGAACATTCAAGTTCACATAAACCAAAGTTTAATCTCCAAACAACTCAAGAGTATTAAGAAGGACAATTACATTCATTCTGAATTGGGCACATTCACCATTAAATTGCCCCATACAAATAATCACAACTTTGTTTATCCTTCATTACATGCTCTTTGATGAGCTTTTGAATTTTATTTTATTTTGATAATCTAAAGGATCAAATATGCTAATTTAGCGTTCATTCAAGATCTACACCCAAAAATTCAATACAAGTTGAGTAAGCTTATAAAGTTGAAATGTTGCACTTATGACGACACGCTATAATTTGATGTGCAGCATATTACACTATCTAAATTGATACATTGATACAATATAACTTGATAGATTAAAATATTAAAGAAAAAAAAATTGCATTTTAAATTCATCAAATGTATCGCTCAAATGTTTTATTGTTCTAACACTAATACATTACAACCTTAATACACTAACATTTTAATATTGATGACCAATATTTAACTTTTCAACCTACATGGAAACTTTAGAAAAATTTGGAAAAATAATTCACAAATTGAATAATTTGAAGGAAAATTGGTTCATAGATTTAATATCAAATGCTATGAATAATGAATGGTTAATTTAGGAATTGGTATTAAATGATCAAATTTCTTTTGAATGTCCCACAATTATGATTTTTATATTATATTTTTATATTCACATTTGATCTAAACCCACAAAATTTCATGAAAGCATGATGTGGTTTATGAATGTTTATTCATGTGTCAAAGTTATTTTCATTTTTTTCTCAAATTATTTTGTTTCATTTAATTTCATTGCACTTTACATTATAGGGTACAATGTTAACTTCACCATTCCTAAAGCATTATTTTTTGAATTTTGAAATTGAAATAAAATGGTTAACATGTTTTTAAAATATGTACAAACAATTGCACATTAGACCTATCATAACAAAATATGTTTTATGAGTTTTACAAGTGTACCAAAAGGTTTTTAAACATAATGGATTCAAAATAAGTTCACACAATGAAAATAATAAAAACATATGCCACACATTGAACAAATGAAACTTTTCCACATTAATATAATGGCTTGCAGTTTATCAAATTTATAAAATTTATTTAACAAGCAAAACGTAAAGCATACATAGATCTAATTACATTGATACAATAAAAACTTGAAACAAAAAAAGTCATTAATATAAGGAAATAACAAGCTTTCAAAATTTTCAATGCATTTGTGAACATGTAGCAAATAATTAAGTTCACAAATTGTAAATAATGTGTAGGTGGGGAACAAGGAAAATTTTACAATAAATTTTGTTATCACAATTTTTACTTTGTTTTGAATAGCAAAAAAATTATTTGATTTGATTGTTGTAAGAAATCACACAACTTGTTGCTACCTTTTAGTTAGCTATTAGTTCCAATAACATGAATTGACTCAAGTTGTGAAAAATGTAGAATTGATCAAGAAGTTCAAATTTCCTATCAATAAACATGCAAATGCACTTAAAACAAACATAACAAAATTGAACTTTATTTGTGATGCATTGTATCATATCCTTTTTTTTACCTCTTTCATCATGGGTGTAAACTTAACTTCAAATTGGCTACCATGTGCACAATCTAGACAAACTTGGGTTGGTTGTCATGTGCACAATGTGAACTTGAGCTTGAGTTGGTTGCCATGTGCACAATGTGAACTTGAACTTGAGTTGGTTGCCATGTGCATAGAACATAGATTATCCAAATGCCTATCCACAAGGGAAATTTCACAATGACAAACAAATGTTTTCTATGTTGTTTGACTCATTAACTTCCAAGGAGGAAAAAAATGCAATATCTTACATACTTAGCAATGAAATTATCTTAAGAAAATCAACAATGAATATAAAAATATTCTACTAACAACATCACTCACCTTCACATGTTTATCGTTGTTTAATTTTCAAGAATAATTGAAGCTTTGAGTCAACCACTAATATGTGGTGATTTTCATTCATTATGAAATATTGTGTCCATTGCAACTTGTCCGATGCAACTAAAAAGTATTCGATAAAACTAGATTACGATAGATTAGTTGCAATGGACATGATTTCTCATAGTGATGTTCAAAAGTGTAGGAATTTAAACAAAGCATGATGTTACAAGTTGTGGGGGTATTGATCCCATTCTTGGCCTTTTCAATGGCTTATAATCATTTTAATGCCCAAACATGATGGTGATCATATTTGGCTTTCATTACAAGAACATGAAATGTATTTGGGATTTCATGCGCAATTCAATTGCTATTGAAATTATTGTACAAAATATGATGTTAAGATTGTGTGTCCTCTTTTATTGTAGGTTTACAATTTTTTAAACCTTGTTACAGAACCAATAAAGCCAACAACATTTGAAAAAAATGATATCTTCTTTGGGCAAGTTATGTTGGTTAATGATGTAATCATTTTAAGTTTGAAGAACTAACTACAGTTAGTTTGATGATTACATGTGTGATCCATAGATCATGATAACCTTTTAGTTTGGTGGGCACAACATGTAATGCAATTTTCACATGTTTTTTCCTTAGCTTGTTAGGTGCTTGGCATTGTGGGGTCAAATATTGAAATAAAATGAATATTTAAGGTTGCTAGAGTCATCATAAACCTTTGGTGGTCACAATTGAGGATTGAAAATTTGGATCACCTCATTTTGGTGATAAAAATTTGGCACAACAATATTCATGTTGGCTATGATGGGGCCTATAAACTTATGAATATGACTACTTTTCTCATCTTGGAGTCTACTATAATTGAAGAAAACAATAAGTTCATTGAGGAGCAAGGCCTTGATAAATGACCTTGATAAAATTTTGATTTTCTACATGTATTCCTATTAATTTTTCTTTTCTTATTTATTTATTTATTTCATGTGCATTTGTTTTTGTAAAAGTGTTTTGATGGTGGGTTTGTGTTTATACTTGAGGTAGAGGTGCATATGAATTATTGGCGATGTGGATTCAACATTCAACCTTGGCAAGTTATTTGCATTAGAATTTATTTTCTTATTCTGTATTATAATCCACCAATGACATGGGCATGATTATGAAAACTTTTGTGGTTTTTAGACATGGTTGAACGATGCAAGGTCAATTTTGTTGTGTTCTATTTTTTGCCATTATGTTGTCCATGTGATGTCATTTTCAAATTATCTATTGTTTATGTGAGTATGTTGTTTGGGTTTGTTGTTTAGCCATGGTCCATTGTGCTTGAAAACCCTTTTTGAAGAACTATTTTGCAAAGCATAAGGTGTATTCACTTACAACCTCGAATAAAAAATCATCTTCAAAGATGATCATAGGATGCTAAGACTTTGAGCTATAAATCAAAATTTGTATATCATTTGTGAGTTACAAACATACCTTTGCCATTAAGCACATATGTAATAAATATTTTTGTTATCTTTTTGTAAGTTTTGTGACAATTTATGGTGCATAAAAAGGTTAGATGATGAAATCCATTGTCAATTTGAATCAAATGAGAACTTTTAAAACCAAACTCTAAATCCTAACCATACCCAAAATTGCATCTACTTCAACAACCCTATAAATCTTAACCTATACCCAATAACTCTACAAACCCTAACCTATACCCAATAACCGACTCAACCCCGTAAGTCCTAACCTATACCCAATAACCCTATAAACCCTAACCTATACCTAATAACCACCATGAGTTGGGAAAAATAAATTGAACGGTACCCAAAGGTAGGTTCTAGAATATTAAACCAAAAAAATTCAAAACCTTACCCAAAAGGGTAATCAAAGTTATAAAATATAAAATACCCGGGACCATTTATTCTCTTCAAAATCAATACCAGCACAACACTGGTACACACTACATACCCTGAACCTTCTTCCAAGCTTGTGCCTCCTTGGAAGGTTGTAGATTCTTGGGTTTGAATGTAGATTCTGTTTGTCCTCACAAACTGTAGTAGATCAATGGATAAAGGGTTTGGTGGATCTCATAAGAACCCTAAAAGAATCTGTGAAAGATCCCCACATGCATGCATGCATGCATGCATCATCCATATGCAGCAGCAGCAGCAGGCCCTGGGATGTGTGGGATGCAATTTGCAAGCTTCCATTTTGTCATACATATTGGTGACCCATTGCCTTGCTGAGGTGGTGCAAATGTCTTTCCAGATCCCACATTCAAGCGCTTTGTCCCACATCTGCTGTTGTCATGTTGCTGCAACATCTCTCTCTTTCTCTCTCTCTCTCTCTCTCTCTCTCACACACACACACACACCCACACACCCACATACACAAAGGTGTGCAAGCAAGCAAGCCCTTTGGGGTGGGCACTACTCTCTTCTTGTTCTTGCAATTTCATATGATGAGGCCCAGTTCAATGCTGTTTTTGTGGAAGGTCTTCTTGCAACAGTTTTGTGCATTGCTCTTCTTGTTTGGCTTGATGATCCAGCTTCCAGATTGATTTTTCTCCAAAGCAGCAGCAGCAGCAGCTGCTGCTCAAGCAATGCCCTAATTTCTTCTCCAACATCATCATCATCATCATCATCATCCCATCGATACGGTTTTTTTTTTGCCCCATTGGATTTTGACACTGTCTGTGATCATGTGTGGAAGCTCATCTGTCACTGGTGGTGAGGGTTTGGGAGTCGGCAGCTCTTAATGGAGCTCATTGGAATCATGCATAGTTCTTCAAAGCCTTCACTGCCCACAGGTTTGAAAGATGAACAGCTTCCACACCACCCGTGGCATCCAAACTCCCATCAGCAGCAAGCTGTTGTGACAAACTGTTGCTCCTGAGACATTTTTTTTCTTCTGTTGCTGGTGCTGGTGCTGTTGTTGCTGCTGTTGTTGTGGAATTCTGTTTTCCAGTACCAAGGGATCGACTTGTTTACAGGCTCATAAATATATTGCCACCCAATCCAACATGACTGCTTCAAAAGCTACAGCATTGATGGTTGTTGGAATCATAGGTAGTGTGATTCTGACTGGGTTTTTTTCCCCCCCCTCCCACAATTGTAACAAGAAATTCAGAAACCTCATTGTCATGTATGTAGTGTGGAACAAATTTTTTTAATGTCAAGAATTGTAGAAGTGGAAACATTTAGGATCCAATTCAACGCTTGCCCTTGGTGCAATGTAATGTGTCCTTTGTGCCATTCCCACAATGGGATTTTTTCTAACAACACAGGTTTCTGTCTTGTTGTGGGGGGGGGGTTGGGGGCGTATGTTGGGTGTGTACAGGTAATTTATGTTCTTTTGCCTTGTTCCTTGTGCCAATGTGAGTAGCAATTTTTACTGCACATCATCCATGGCTTTTTATACTAGACAGTTTGCAACACACATGCATGCGCACCACCCACATTTTCTGAAGACATTATGTCTATCTAGTGCTTTTGTCTGTCAAGTGCTTCTTAAATAGATTTATATGCTCACACTTTGTTTTCATCTATAAAAACCTCATACCTGTAGCAAGGAAAGTTGATGATCATGAATGTAAATTCTGTGCAATGAGCAGTAGTAACATTACATTACATGCATTTGAGGATTTGTTGGTTTTTTGATGGATATCAAATGTGATGTGATCCTCAACGTTTGGGGTTTTTTTTTCTGTGTCTTTCTGCAATGTGGATTTCAGGATCACATTTCGCAAAGTCATCATGCGAAAGTCAGTTGGAGACTACTCAGGAACACCATATGTCACAACCCTACTCAATTGTTTGTTATGGGTTTTCTATGGATCTCGTGCCGTTACAAACACAACGCTCATCATTTCCATCAATGGGGCAGGCTTAGCTCTTGAGGCCATTTACATATCTATTCATCTCTTCTATGGCACCGCAGATTCCAGGGTACAAATATATTTCTTCACTATTTCTCCCACCAAAAAAAAAATTCTGTTTCCCCAAACTAATAGTTCAGACCCAAGCAAGGTCTCTTACTTTTCTTATCTTCTTGGAACAACTTGGGATACCTAAATTAATAACAATGGAATTTTGTGTTTTTGAATTCTTTTTTACAGATGGGAGTTCTTCAACTTCCTGTTGTGTTGTTATTGCTTTTGTCTTTGCAGAAGAAGGTCGGTGGGGCAACTTTCATGGTGGTTGTGACTTATGTTATTATGGCCATTTGTGTCATGTGGAAAGTTGCCTTGGAAAACCGTGAGTTGGTTGTGGGCTCTATCTGTGTTGTTGTCAACATACTCATGTATGCTGCACCTCTGACTATCATGGTTAGTTTTACGAATTTTTTGCTCCAAACCACAAAATGATGAAAGCTCTCAGATTCAGAGTAGTATCGTATAAACAAATCCCTACACTTCACACAAGCAGATGTTGATTTTCCCTTCCTCCTCTCCATCTACTTCCTCTTAAGCCAACAATGTAATTAGAAGTCTGGAGGAGAGTATTTAGCATCTTCCATGAAGTACAAAAATGATTGTTGAAATCCAAAGCTTTTGAACCAATTTCTTTGTGTATGGAGGATGAGCTCCCCTTGTGCTGCTCAATTTTGCATCATTTGGGAAACTCAATTCAACCCATTTGATGAAATTTCCAATATGATCATTTGTTATCCAATTCCACCTTTAACTTCATCAAACTTTAGAGTAAAACATCAACTTCGATTGTTGCAAACTTATGCTTGAAAGATGAAGAAGAGGATTCGATATAAACGATCAAACTTGTTGTGTATATACTCTATGCACAAACATCGACCAAAGAGTCCTTTTAAAAGTTCATTCCCAAAAATTAATTAATTTTACACGCAATTGAAACACGAATGAATGGAAGGTTTTAAATTAATTTTTTAAAAAAGAAAACTCTTGTCATCCAATAGACTTCGAGATGATGAAAGCGGCTTTGGGATCATTTTTTAGTCCTCATGCATATTTTGTTTCACCATTTGTTTCTAACTTTTAATTTCACGAGCTTTCATTTATTAGTAACCCGACAAAAAGTTTGGAAAATTTGTTGTATAATTGAGCAAATAAATCCATTCAGACATGGTGTTTTTAATCTTATTATTATCATTTTTTAATAATTTTTTTTTGTGTTTGTGATAGAGAAATGTGATCAAAACAAAGAGTGTGGTGAGTATGCCGATTGGGTTATCGGTCGCATCTTTTTTCAACGGCCTCATTTGGACGGCATATGGAGGGATCAAAGGAGATAAATTCATCCTTGTAAGTATTATGAATTCCAACTTTTCTTAGGTTATATGCGGAACGTTTGGTTTTGAAATTAAGTAGTAAACCATACTAGTTGTCAAAGGGGATAAATGCACATCACGTACCCTTTGAGAGGGTTAGGTTAGGTTAGGTTAGGTTAGGTTAAGTTAGGTTGTATGCACCCTTTGAGAGGGTTAGGTTAGGTTAGGTGTATTCACAAAATTTTAGGTTTGGGATCCACAATTGACCGACCTAATACGTGTGCATTTTATTACATTGCAAATTAGGTTTTGCACTTTGGGTAAAATCGGGTGATTGGGTGAGATGTGTTTTGCAACAGATTCCAAATGGCCTTGGTCTGCTCTTCTGTATATCTCAGTTTATTTTGTACGCTTGCTACTACACTAGTCATCCGGATGGACGTGTCCTTCCTCCAACACGACGTCGACCGAGCGATGAAGGAGGATTTGATGCAATGCCAAGTAAGGACTTCACTATCTTATTACACAATATTAGAGTTATCGGTGGTAAAGTCACACACAATCACAAATCACGGGGCAAAAATGGCCAGTTTTTTGGGGATAATAGGGCATCAAACACGTAACTGGGAATGAAAATTTTACAAAACAAAAATACCTAACTGGTACTCAAACCAGTTTTTCCACCAATTTTTGGTGATAAACTGAGTTTCATCGTGTCTTTCCTTTTTGCCTGAGAGCGCCTCCACTGCTGCTGCTCTGCTGCTACATATATTTTCACTGCTCCTCCTACGTGTACAACTACTATAGTTATTATTAGTCTTGAACCTTTCAGCATTTCATACTGAGATTTAATAAAAATTTCCTTACTTTGTGGTTATAATTATTATTAGTCTTGAACCTTTCAGCATTTCATACTGAGATTTAATAAAAAATTTCCTTACTTTGTGGATGCCACTGAAAGAGGGGCATACGGGGTGAAAGCAGAGGCCCAAAGAGAGGGTGAGGACAGGGTGACTTTACTACGGATGGGTAACTCTAGTATGACCAAAGAGTTATCCCGAACCCTACCCACCATAGTTCAAAGCTTTTGCACGACTCGAATGCCACACATGTTGCACACCTCCGGATTTCGGAGGTTAAGCAAAATGTTGAAGATGTGTGGTTTAGTTAGGGATTCTTAGAAATCATGGCCGGAACATCGAGACCGGTTTTCTCAAGGAATTTTATGTGAGGTTAAGGCTTGTCGATGGTGGGCGCATTATTTCGATAACGCCCGCCCCACCCTCGACGGGCCTTACCAGGCGAAATGACCCGTGACACATCAAGATCCGATGGTTAAGATCCTTTCATCACACCAAAAAAAAAAAAAAAAAAAAAATTCAATTCAAGCCGTGACAAAATAAATCTTTGAAAGCCTACCCGGAAACGTAAGATTCCCCGTGTCAAGAGGAATCTTATCGATTTATTTACGGTGTGCCGTCTCGATGCAAATTAACTAGCTAGAGGGGCGATACCAACCAACCGTAGTACCCTTTTCATGTTTGGCAGCAATTAAAATTTTTTTTAAAAAAAAAATGCCCTAAAACTTTCTAAAAATTATCTGTTTGAAATGTCGGAATTGAAGGAAAATTTCAAGGGAGAGAGAAATATGAAAGATTGGTGGAAACCTAGGAGCCGATCCGCCCATTGCAAACACACGAAAAATAAATAAAATAAAATAATAAAATAATAAATAAATAAATTGATAACATTACATTTCTCTATCATATCATTAAAAGATGTTATAAAATAAATAAATAAATAAATAAATAAAACAAATAAATAAGATGTTATATAAAGGTCTTCATTTACATTAGAGGTTCAGAGTCAAGAGAACCTACTAAATTAGAAGCTACTTCTATTTATTGCCCCAAAAAAATTTCATAAAATTATTATTTTTTTCACTACCAAAATGAAAATTTGAGAAAAAAATTAAAATAAAAAATAAAAAAATTCAGCACTTGAATGCTGAACCTGAAAAGGTCGTATAGTACAGTACAGTACATTACACCTACCAACTGACCGTGGCAGAACATGAGCCCAATTGGCAGAACGTGAGCCCAATGGCAGAACATGAGCCCAATTGGCAGAACGTGAGCCCAATGGCAGAACATGAGCCCAATTGGCAGAACGTGAGCCCAATGGCAGAGCCTGAGGTCAACAGGTGTTATTGCCATGCTGCCAAGGATGTTTTTGTTGTCCCCCTTGGCCACAAAACAGTACAACAGGCAGTACAACAGAAGTATTGCTTGTTGTACTGAACAGGCATGCCTGCTTTTGCATTTTTACACAAAGGAAAAATGCCCTGTTCTATCCATCAGCCAGCTTTTGTTGTAAGTGGGTAAAGGCGCACAACGGTTGCAGGACATTCCTGAAACATATGGGGACCCAGACTAGCTACCAGATTTCAGGAATGCCACCAACCTCTGCGCTGCGCATTGCCTCTTACCCTAACACAAAAACTCCCTGGGCTTGCAGTTCACCCATTTTGAGTTTTACCTGACAAACTTCGCTTGCCATCATCACCTTCAGAAGCAGATTCTCTATAAGCAAAACTCATTGCACCTCCAAATATTCTCTCTCCATAACTAACAAAAAACTCCTTGCAATTCTCTGGTTTGTAAACCCTATGTTCGTTGGTTTTTTTTGTTTTTCTTTCACTGGTGCAGGAGATCGAAATCCGTATAATCCAGGTTGGTGACAAAACAAAACAAAACAACCCTTGGTTGTTACAACATTCAAAAGGCAAGAAGATGCAGCAGCATCTAGAGGTGAAAGAAAATTTGTATCCCCACTTTGCCATTGTTGAAAGCCTATATCATAGTGTGTGTACTCATGCCCAAAGGTCTTGGACATGGTAGTCGTAGTGTACATGGAGATCTGATTTTGATGAACAAACAAAGATTTAGATGATTTGGGTGGGGCATCTAATTTACAACATTTCACCACCACTGTTGAGTGACGATGCCATTGATCAAAGATCATGTGCTATGTATGTTTCTGCAAATATTCATAATCATCAAAACAACTGGAGAATCTTCAATTATCCTCTCAAGGGAGATGCTTAAATTTCTATCCCAGTAACTCAGGAAAACTCAAGAGAGAGATTTTCCTAAAGAGATTGATTCTATTCTAGTTGCCAAAAAGTTCTAGCCCTGTCTCTCACAGAGATTATTCCAACTGAAATCTTCAGATTAAAATTTGGACAAAACCCGTATTGCTCAATTATAGTTATCAAGACCAAGGAATTAGCTGGCATTTTGAACTACTAGAGAGAAGAGGAGAGTCAATCAGAATGGCACATGTTCTTTTCAGGAATTTGCATTTGCTTGGTAATTTGACAATTATCAAATGGAGTGCAATCTGGTACATCCCGACTGGGGAAAAGGCTCAACCATCTACTACTATAGAGCTCTGTACAAATGGAAACCCTAGAGCAAAAATTGCTTGAAATTGCCTGAAGGGTGATATTGAAAGGTTTAAAAAAACCCAAGAATGTGAGGATTCACTGACCTTGAAATTAGGGTTGCTGCATTTACCCTACATCACTCCCCTTTTCTTTTAAAGAGATTCAGCTGTCTGTGCCCTGTTACCCTCCAAGATGGTGGTGATGAGTGGTTGTGGCTATGTTTAACAAAGATTCCCTTCCACACCCAAGTCCACACACAGATTGATGCATAAGATTGTTGGGGGCCCCCCTCACAATTTACTCGAACTCAAGCTCCTGCCCAAAGTGTTGTGTTGTGAAATGTAACATTTGTATGAGGAACCTTTTACCACCCATTGCGATGGCCTTGTTGAATGGGGCACAGGTTAGTTGCTGATCATCCAGATCAAGCTCAGCTCAACACAGCTCCCATTTTGCTCCACTCAGCTCCCTTCCCCATCTTCCCACATCTTGTCTTGCGATCCATGACAAGGAAGAACAGACACTCTCATGCATTGATGTTACATTGCTGCAGGTAAGGATGGTCAAATTTCACATACTTGGACCAGTATGGTTTATATTTGGCCATGGCAATCTCTAACCATGGTTTCATATTACCATTGTAATGGATAGCGGCTGCATGTATGATTGCAGATTTAGCAACATTCGGGTTGTACCCCAACCCTAATACGTGCCATGACTTGTCGAGTGCATGTGTCCTGTTGTAGAAGGTTATCAAACCAGGTGGAAGTGTCCCAAGTTTCCACAAGTTCCTGTCCTCATTCTGTCCACATCAGAAACCATCAGGTTAGGGAACACCAAGGATACATAGATGGCTCTCTGGTCAGGTGTTGCCAAAAGCACCTCAGATGCTCTGTAATGTGCTCCCTGTAATTGGTTGAATTCTGTGAGCAACTTAATAGATGATTATCTTCGAAGTTGCACAATTGGTTACAAAGGTATCTTCTGGAGTTAGATAACCTCAAAAAGATTGGCACAATATTTCTTCATGAAAACTGGGTCTAAAACAGTGTTGGAAAGGAAGCCTACCATGTTCTGCCATCTGTGGTAAATGCCGGTGATATCCTTCTTCTTCCACTCCTTCAGATCAAACATATTCATCCCATATGCCCACCCACACGCCCGTGGATTGAAATTCTTTGAAATGTGGGGGTTGGAGAAATTTAAGTATTTGTCAAACCGATGAAAACTAGGTCCACAAGTTTCAACTGCACCATTTACTTTACCATGGAGGTCAATGTTCCACAGAGGAGTCAGATCCTTCTGGACAACGACATCATCATCCAGGAACAAGATTTTGTCGAGCTTTGGGAAAACCTCCGGAAGATAGAATCTCAAGTGATTTAGCATGGACAGATACTTTGGGTTCCGAAACTTCAAGTTTGCTGATCCTGTAGAGCGATCAGCCTTGAAGTAATACTCCTTCATTGTTGCAGATTCAAGCTGTCGCAGAACAGGACAGTATGAAGAGTTTAACCACTTGAAGTCATCGATGTTTTGCACATGGATAGTTGCGTTGCCTGGAGGGTTTACAAGAAACCATACTTTCATGGCTCCATAATTTAGATTATCTGTCACCACATGAAACACATGCTTTTCTGCTTCCTGCCACAGTCACACCAAAAACTGCTTATAAGGGATCCCCTGCTGCAGATGTTCTCAGGTTTTTAGGGTTTTGCTATGTCAAAAGGGCCTCACCATAATTTGGAGGTCACAGATAAATGTGCCTTGATGTTGCACATCTTCAGGACAGGGCCTATAGTTCGTCAAGATAAAGAGAGACCATTCACATCTACTCTTCTCTCAACACACACATTTTCTCAAGCAATTAGGTTCACTAAGCTATATGCTGATGATCAATAAAAAGTACCTTTGCATTGAAGATTGTGGAATTGACAACCACTCCTGCAGCAAGAACATTGTCAGAAAAAATGGAGTAGTGGTATAGACGTGGATCCTCTAGCTTTTTTTGATCTACGAACTCCTTTTCATCAGGGAAACGTGTGTGATACTCCATCATCAGACGCATGGACAGACAGTGCAATCCTTTTGGCACAGTTTTGGCAGCCAACTGGTTCAGAAAATTGCTGTGTTTCTGGAGTGTGCGGGTTTGATCTTCAGCAGACTGAAGCATGGCCCTCAACTTTTTCATAACTGCACTCAAGTCATAGTGCTGCTGCCGTGCTCTTTCCAGCAGCTGTCCCATGGCTTTCATCTTTTCTTGTGCACTGCACTCATCAAAATATTGCATGTCATCATCCGTGCCTTCTAGTGTATTGTAGGAGAAAACATCAACAAAGAAGAAGGGTGGAGAGATGAAAAGAGGTTTTCTCCAACCCTAGGAAACCTACAACAGAAAGGATGGTATCTGTGCAGTCCATGGACAGAATATATGATTGGATGGAGAAAAAACACTAACCCCCTTGGTAGTTCTGAATCCAAATTGCAATCTGCAAGAGTCTTCTGATAATCCTTGATGCGAAACTTCAAGTCATGGACAAGACGGACATGATTAGTGGCTTGTGCCAAATAGGTATAAGCTCGTGCCATGATCAACTGGTCACGCATTAAGCGAATCTGTGAATCAGAACTTTTAGTTTTCCCTTTCTGTTGTTGTGAGGCACTGTACTCATCAAGGATACCCTGCTCTAGCTCTTTTGTCCTTTGAAATGCATCAGCTTCCAGCCTGTTCATTTGATCCTCCTCCTGCTAAACAAGTAACTGTCAGTTTCTTTCTTTCCTGTTCGTATTTTGACACAAAATGGCTGTAAAATATGGATGCTGTATTCATTTCTTAAACTGCATTTCTCAGCCATGACATCCTCCATCACTCATCGTGCAAATAATACTACCTAGTGGAAAGAAGCATTAACTAATACTACCAAGTGGAAAGAATCATTACCTCTGCAATTCTTGCAGGGTCATGGCTGAGGATGGCTTGCTGAATTGTTGCATCTGCTCACATTATAATCATCAGCCACAATTGTTGTCAGGAGACTGGAAACTCAATAGAACCAAATACTAACATGTCTACAAAGGATTATAGCCAATGGGTTGTCTGCAGTCCAGAGCAGGAAGAAATTGGTTTTCAACTTTGTGTAGGGTTTCTGACAACACCAAAGAGATGAAGGGTTAAGGGAAAACTGCTTCAAAAATTAATCACTTCCCTTTTGTGCACTGCAAAAAAAACCCTTAGAAACCATCTCCAACCACACTTGATGCATTGCAGCAGTATCTTAGAGACAAACCACAAAGGGTGACGATGACAGATCCATCCAGGTCAGTAAACACAAGAGGTTGCACACCAGTTCAGACAACAATTACCAGACAATTCTCCTTCTGATGCCTGCTGCTCAGAATCTGCAACTTCTTCCTCCTCATGGTCAATGTCAGATTCTTGTTCCCCAGCTAGAATGTCTGCAATCTGTCTTTCACCCAATTTGGCCTCCCCTCTTTCAAGTCCTGCAGCATATAGTCTCTCAGATTTGCTGTTGCCTGTATCTCCCAGTTCACCTACTTCACCAACTTCCTTTGCTCCTTGTTCTGCATCTTGAGAACCTCTATTGTTGTCCTTAAAGGTGTCTTGAGCACCCTCTACTTTGTTGAGATCTGATTCAGGTTCCTGAAAGACAAACAGGAAGGCAGGGAGATGTATGAAGTAAACAAATGGGGTTCAACTTGAATATGCATGCAGGCAACAAGAGGGTTGAAGCATAGCTCATTCAGAAAGGGTACCCTAAACAGGAAAGCAGACAATCAGTTCCCATGGACACAAATACCCAAATTCTCTTGACTCTTGACAAGTTGTACTTTTAGGTTCCAACAAGTGATACCTACCCGCCGAAAAGTAGATGCTTTCCGACTGACATCCACAGACTCTTCCCATACCCAAGAAGAAGAGATATCCTTCCTGCCAGCAATGTTAAGATTCAAAGGTCCAGCCTCCTCATCCTTTGTGGTGACAACGATATCAAGTACCTGCACAAAAGAACCAAAAATTAGGGATCCCTTGCTTAAGCCAAGAGACAGTGACATGCTAACTGCCTCATCTCATGAGGTAAAAGCACACAAAGTAGCAGAAGACAAGACAAGATTTTCTCTGTAATGCTTACACTATGACTTATCTAAACTGAACTTATGACAAGAGTATGGAGAAATACTAAGACTCCTCTTCCCGGTATTGTCAACAATCAAAGCTCCTTGCATGCATTACTGATTATCTAGCAAAATAGTGTGCCATGGAAAGAGAAAGCAAGATATGGGCTAGAGATGACCGCCAACCTCCTTGGGTACAAGAACTTCTAGCTGTTCTAAAGCACTGCGCCTTCTGACTTCCTCGCCACTAAACTGCAAAGCAAGTCACACAAGATGTATCTTGTTGCATAAGGCATACTGCTGGGAGTGAGTGAGAAATTATTGGATTTAGCCTAATTGAAATTATTCTCCATGGGCTTCTATTTCTTTGGTTTGGAATGCATGACATTGGCAAACAAATGATAAAACAAATGGGAACAGCATGTGCATTGGCAAAAAAAAAAAAATGCTGTTCAAGTGAGAGTGCAGAGCATACTCTGTAAAGCGATGCACCTACTCCATGGTCTGCACAGAATTTTCCCCACAAGTCAGGACAGAATGCCAACATAAGGAACTGCCAAAAAAGGAAAATACTGCCAGAACCACTGCCAGCCCCACTAGTCACTCCCCCTCAGAATACTAATTCCACAATTTGATGTGTATATTGATATTGAATATCTGAGCAGTGGGTCAAGACAGTAATCTGCATCTTAGTTGTCCCTTGTGAACAACACAATATTCTCCACATTGCAGATAAGAAAGCCTTCGTCTCTGTCATTCACACCCTTTCTCTTGTGCTCTCTCTACATACGTCTGATCGCACAATTAGTCAAGAACCACCACCCATACAACCAATCTGGAGGCACTGCACAAATGTTTAGGTGTGTCCGCAAGTGCTACTCAAAACAGATTGATAATTACAGAAGATTCAAATCAGAGAGACCCATCCGACGACTCTGCAGATCAGGGATGTTATTAAAAGACTTTCTGATCCTCATCTCTGAGAAGCAGCAGACCTTCACCTACTAAAAAAATTGAAAACAAGGAATGGGCTGAAGTTAAAAGAAAAGTTTTCAGCAAGAAGAAGAGGGTCAATGAAATATAATCTGTTTGGGAAGAAAGCATTGGAAAGCAACTGTCATAATACAAAATGACCTAACAAACTCAATGCCCTCCCTTCCAAATGGATTATCAAGAGCATCATCAGAGCACGTAGGGTCATTTTTTCTGTCTTCTCAAAGAAGTTCTGGCAGTTGTTGATGCTTTTCAATACCCTCTCTTCCACATGCATTGCAGCAAGACCACCATCAGAGCACATGGTTCTTTCATACAAAATGACCTAACAAACTCAATGCCCACTCTTCCACATGTGTAGAGGTCAACAGCATCATCAGAGCACATGGGTTCTTTTTTTCTGTCTTCTCAAAGAAAGTCTTGCAGTTGTTCATGTTGATGTTGTTGTTGGCTACACATATGTGTTCCTTGAGAAAGTTATGATTCTGATATGCATCAGAATCGAGTACCTGGTGCAAGGTGAGTGAAGAAGATGGGCGTACCAGAATCGTAAGAAGAAGTGCTGCTGCTCTGACTGTCAATGAAAAGCCAGGGCACAAGCACGGATAAGGTGACCAAGGCAATGAGCAGAGCGCGACGGCACCAGTTGATCTTCGTAGCACTGCTGCTGCTGCGCGCTTGTAGTAGGCCGTTGCTCGCTGGGCCGCGTCTTGATGACATTGATTTTGGTGGCATGGTAAAGAAGAGGAATGTAGCTTATTCTTCGCCACCACAACTACCTATTCTCTCTCTCTCTCTCTCTCTCTCTCTCTCTCAATTCCACCGCCACACCGAGTCTGTCTGCTGCTGCGTTCTTCACGGATCAAGACTTCTTCTCTTGCTGGCGGTTCTTGAGAGCCCATGTTGTACGCAAATTGGAGAAGTTCTTCATAGTACACGAGATGTATGTGACGACGACGATTGTATCTCTCTCTTTGAAGAATCTGATTTCCTCTGAGCAAACGAACGACACGTGCAGAAAAAGCCGCTCACATCATAGCAAAGCATAACTCTTCAGACTAGTTTTTGTCCACTATCGGACTTGCCGCCGAGCACTTCACCCCATGGATTCTCCACAGACATAGACACAGATACACAGATACACAGAGACAAAGACAGAGAGAGGGGGAAAAAAAGAACTGCTCTGAATTTTCTTACAAATCCGCTTTGCTGCACAATAGAAACGACATTCCTACTTCAGAACACAAACCTCCTTCCTTCACCACTCCCTAGGGACACTCTCAGCAATCCCACTGCGACACCAGCAGCAGCACAGCCGAGTCAATCGTAGTTGAGCTAAACTCACAGAAACTAAAATAGGTTCCCATAAAGTCTACACAGACAACACAACAAAATAAGACAATACAGTTACAAGAGCACACGGAGAGAGAGAGAGAAAGAGAAGGAGAGAGAGAGAGAGACACACACACACACACACACAGAGCCGTTACACACAAAACCTGACCACATCCAACTTCCTTGAGAAAGAGTACTAGGTAAGCCTCCAAGCTCCGTCCCTCTCCGCCCTCCTCTCTCGCAACATAAACACACAACCCAGAGCAGGAAAGAGTTTGAAGAAATGTGTAAAGACAGGAGGGAAAAAAAACAGCAAAAGACAGAGAGAGAGAGAGAGAGAGAGAGAGAGAGAGAGAGAGAAAGGACAAGTTTTTTGCAACAATGACGGGACTTGTGTTTGTTTGTATGTCTGTCTTGTTCGTGACTAGTGCAATGGCGGGGGTGGAGATGGGTTTTGTGGCGGCGCCGAGTCGAGTGTGATGAGAATCGGAGAAACTCGAAGACGAGAAAAGCGAAGGGAGGAGGGGAAGGACAGCAGCTGCAGCAACAACAACGCCACCACAGCAGCGGCAGCAGCAGCAACGGCAGCAGCGAGGAAGACGGACGGCAGCGACGAAACGGCGACAGACGGGCGACAACCAACAACAACCCACCACCTGCGTTTGTCGTATTATTGGCCAACTTTCGCCAGAAATTGCAAAACTGGAAAATGAATTGATAAATTTTTGGAGGGGGTTTCCAATCGCCAAAATTGAGAAAAAAAATGTCTAGAATCGCCAATATAATAGAGTTATCCGTAAAGTCAGGTGATTAGGTGTCGGGTGAGAATGGCCAGTTTGGGCATAATAGGGCATCAAACGTGTAACTGGGAATGGAAATTTTACAAAAGGAAATTTAACTGGGACCCAAACTTAGTTTTTTCCACCAATTTTGGTGGTAAACTGAGTTTCATCCCCTGTTTCCTTTTTCCTGAGCGCCTCGACTTCTGCTACAAACATATATTTTCACTGCTCCTACCTGTACAACTACTATAACTACCGTCGAACCTTGAGTTTGGGCATCAAAAGCGTAAGTGGGAATGGAAATTTTACAACAGGAAATTAAACTGGGACCCAAACTTAGTTTTTTCCACCAATTTTGGTGGTAAACTGAGTTTCATCCCCTGTTTCCTTTTTCCTGAGCACCTCCACTGCTGTTACATACATATATTTTCACTGCTCCTACCTGTACAACTACTATAACTACTCTCGAACCTTGAGTTTGGGCATCAAAAGCGTAAGTGGGAATAGATATTTTACAAAAGGAAATGACTGGGACCCAAACTTAGTTTTTCCACCAATTTTGGTGGTAAACTGAGTTTCATCCCCTGTTTCCTTTTTCCTGAGCGCCTCCACCGCTGCTACATATATTTTCGCCCCTCCTACTTCCTATACAACTACTATAATTACTCAAGAACCTTGTGCAAACTCAGCATTTCATACCCAGATTTAATAGCATTTCATACTCAGATTTAATAAGATTTCCTTACTTTGCGGATACCACTGAAAGAGGGGATAGAAGGCGAAAGCAGAGGAGATAGGTGGTGAAACAGAGGGTGAGTTTACGGATAACTCTAACGTGTGTGTATATATATATATATAATGTGTGTGCGTTGGGGGGAGGGGGGGAGAGGGGGTTTCCGTGTGTAGCCAAAAATATAGAAGGACGATAAAAGAAATTTTAAAATATTGTATCTGGTAGTTTATAATAGCCAGATTTGGCTAAATCTTTCTGCTACTAGGGCTCATCACCATATTTTCTATATCTTTCTTCCTGGGGACAAATCATCACTTTTGGCTACAAACAAAAATTCCAGAGAAAAAAACACTACTACCTATTTATTGGCGAAATTCAGCCAAAATGTGAAATTTGAAATTTGAAACTGAAATGATAAATTATTTTTTTGAGGGTTTTCAATAGCCAGAAAGTAAAAGAGAGAGAGAGAGAGAGGGAAAAAAAAGGTTGAAACCGTCAAAAATTTTAATATTGGGTTTGTAGTCTGTAGCCAAAAAATTAGAAGGATGATTAAAGATTTTGTACTTCATATCTGGCTTTTCGCCATATTTGGCTAAATTTTCCTACTAACACCACATTTTTTACACCTTCATATGGATGATCGCCCCTTAATTACCCACCAGTGCTTTTTTTCCAAAATTGGCCAAATTTCGCCAATAACCGAAATTAAAAACCAAAAATTCGAAAAATGAAGTGATAAATTTTGGAAGGTTTTCAAATCCGCAGAAATGAGAAGAGAATGTTGTATAAATAAAATTTTATAACTAAAAAAAAAACTAGAAATTGCCTATTTTCAATATTTGGTTCTCAGTGTGTAGCTAAAAATACAGAAGGATGATTAAAATATTTTTGTACTTCATATCTGGTGGTTTATTATAGCCAGATTTGACATCTTTCTTCTCTATGGATGATCGCCATTTTTGGCTAAAAACAAAAAAATTCCCTAATAAAAACACACTACCCACCACATGTACCCATAACATGCTGACACACGAAACGCCACCTATGTTTTAGGTGTGCTTGAAAATCACCTACTTCTCAACCATAAGGAGAGCTCCTGATTTTGAGAACGAAGAATGAGGCCAGGGACCAAAGTACAGTCCAACTCAAGGATTCAATTTTGCTAGAAATCAATCCAAATTGGTTGCTAGGAAATTGGACCCTGGACCCTGAACTAAAGTGGGCCTGAATATGTAAGTACTGTAAGAACCTAAGAGCGGTGCTTAGTATGTGATCATGCACAGTAGAATTGGATGAAGAACAATCACAATATGCCAGTTTAGCTCAGGAAATTGCTTTTGACTCACCATAATTGCACAGTTTGCCGTAGCTGGTAACAGGCACTATGCACATGCAGAAAAGAGTGTAATAAATGTGATCCGACTCCAACTCAGTAATTGTTGATTTGCTCATCAAATGATTGGTCCAGGTGGTTTGTTAATAGTAGTCCCCCACCTGTTTGCTGTCCCAGTTTCAGTTTTATGGGTGGGGTTGCGAAAAAGGAAATGACTGAATGAGGTTGTGAAAAAGATTTTTGCAGGGACACATAGTGAGCATGATGCTCTACGAGTATCTCCACTGGTACTCAGCGTGTCACTCTGGATAAAAAAATTAAATGTCTAAGTTTAACTTTTTAAATTTTGTGCAACCCCACCAATAAAACTGTAACTGGAACTACACATATATGGGGACTACTAATAGCAAACCACTTGGACCAATCAAAACGATCCATCAATGAAAAATACTGAGCCGCAGTCAGGTACAATTTAGTATACTCCTTTTTGGAGGTGCACACCTGTGTTGTGCCTTTACCAGCCACTGCAAACTGCACGAATTTGGTGCAGAAAAACCAATTTCCTGAGCTAAATCGGCACATTTTGACTTTTTTCGCTATAAATTTTACTGTATGGAGTACTGTGCACTGGTGGAGATGCTGTAATGAGTACTTATTATTGGGCATTGAGTTCATTCCAAACTCTACATGATTCCAAAGTTGAATGATAAGTAAGGGTCTCCGTCTCTTTCCATTAGGCTATTGTGATATAATGGAAAGTCATCGACTTTCTCCTTGCATGGATAGGCACTTTTCATTGCAGACCTCTGCACCCTAGTTCTTTACTTCTATGGAAGTCGTGTTCCAAATTCCATTATTGAGCAAAATGGAACTTGGAATACTCTTAAAGAATGCAAAATCCATATGGAATTTGTACAGAATATTACGCAACTTTCTTTATAGAGTATTCATGGTGCTTTGATAGACTAGAATTTTGTGCAAAGTTTGTGAGGCAAGTTGATTGGCAAAGTACCAAGTTCCTTGGATCATCACCACCTATTCAATTCTTATTTCCACACTTTTGGTTGGATTTTTTTTATAAAAAAATTATGTGAATTATATAAAAATCAAACCTCCTCCCTTAAAACCATTCCTTTCAAGCCAAGATAATTGAAATAAATAAAAATAATAAAATAAAATAATAAATACCCAATTATTGTGCATTTCCTTCATGTCTAATGGAAATGTTTTAAAATGAGATTCTCATTTAATTGTCCTGACTTTACGGATATCCCTAATGACCCAGTGGTTTTAAAAAACCAAAAATTGTCATTTTTCCCACCAAAAAAATGGGAAAATAGGTGAAATTTTTATTTTTAAAATTGTAACTTAATTAAATTTGCCAATTTTTTGCAATTTTTTAAAAAAACCCCCCCAATCACCTAGTGTATTATAATCAAACAGATTTTATTATTTATTATTATTATTTTAGGCCTTACTTGCCTGCCAAGTGTCTTTTTATTTATGACCCAAGCTTCAAGGGGTGATAACTTAAGGGGGTTTAGAGTCCAGCCCCATTAGTGGCTAAATAAAGGTGCCCAGGTAGGTGTGCCTACAAATAGGTGGCTTTTTACAATTGGGGAAATAGGCTGTCTAGTGGCGCGCCATTTAAGAAAGCATGTGAGGCAATCATTTCAAACTAAATAAAGGGGAAAAAAAAAGGGGGGGGAAATTATATTTCTATTTAAAAATAAATCCCTATTGAAATATACTCTTTAAATAAACCTATATATTATAAAGGGATTATTAAATCATTTTTTATATTCTAAAATAAGCTCTCTAACACACATCACCATAGCTATTATCTATGGCTCACATTTCAATGAATTTTATGTTTTTCCAATTGCTCAAAAGCATTTAATAATTGTTGTCAAATTAAGAATTATTCAATATTTGTGTCATAGGATATATGTAATTTTTTGAAAAACTATGAATTTCACATAAAATTATTTTTCCCATATTTATTTATTTATAAATATTTATAAATAAATAAATAAATACTTTTTATATTAAAAAAACACTAGATAGAAACACAACTCAATATGTTGAGTATTGAATTGATGAGTAATGGGTGCATTGAGGTGGTTTAAACCCTAAACCCTAAATTTTCAAACCCTACGGTTTAAACCTTAAACCCTAAATTTTCGGACCCTTCGGTTTAAACCCTAAACCCTAAATCCTGATCACGCCCCTTTCGCTTTTGGGCGACAAAGGTGTAAATAAATACGGGTTGAAAGTTGTCAACCGAATATGGTGTTTCGACTTTCGAATGCAACACGATGATGATGATGATGATGATGACCGGGAGAAGAATGTACTCGGCCGGCCCACCCGCCAACCCACCCAAGTGTTGCATATACGTGTAAGAATACAAGTAATAATTAAATTCTCTATAGACCCGACATGCACCCTTACGCACTTGACGGGTTTTTAAAATGATTATTTGGGAATTTTTTGGGGCACTTTTGAAGTACTTCTTCCGAGTCCGGATAGCCTTACCTTCTTCACACAGGCTTTTTGATTTTGCATGAACATGCAACACATCCATGGAGAAGATTTAGCCAAATTTGGCTATAAATTAATTATATATGAAGTATAAATCTTTAATAAAGCCTTCTTACATTAATGGCTACAAATTGAAAACCAAACATTTTTTTAAAAAATAAAAAAAATAAAAACTCTTGTGATTGAAAACCTTCCAAAATCATTTCATTTTTCGAATTTTTGAAAAAAAATTATTTTGGACAAAATTTTGCCAATAAATTTTTTTTAAAAAAAAGGCTTATACGATGGGTGTATTAACATAGGTATGTACGTATTAACTTACGGTGTTTCGTAGGTAGGTACCTACCTAGTGGCCGTCATCCACAAGCCAAAAATACAAGTGTCAAAAGGGTATTGAAATGATGCCCTAACATTTTCTCATCCCTATAACTCTTTTGACAAAGAAGGGTATTAGAATGATACCCTAAAATTTTCCCATCCCAATAAATCTTTTGGCAAAAGAAGGGTATTGGAATGATAACCCTAGAATATACCCATCCCAATAACTCTTTTGGCAAAGAAGGGTATTAGAATGATGCCCTAAAATTTTCCCACGCCAATAACCTTTGACAAAGAAGGGTATTAGAACGGTGACCCTAAAAATTTTCTCATCCCAATAACTCTTTTGACCAAGAAGGGTATTAGAACGATGGCTCTAAAATATCCCCATCCCCATAAATCTTTTGACGAAGACGGGTATTAGAACGACAACCCTAAAATTTTCTCATCCCAATAACTCTTTTGACAAAGAAGGGTATTAGAATGATATTATTATTATTATTATAACTCTATTATAACTAATCTCAAGTTTCAACACAAGCCAAAATATATCATCTTTCAAAAATCCTCATATAAAAATAAATAAACCTATTATTATTATTATTATTATTATTATTTATTACCTAGGGGCCAAAATCCCCTTAAGCTACTATACTCTAATAATAGAGGCTTGATATCACAACCCAAAAAGCATCATCACAAAACATTTTACTATTTTATCCATCTACAAACTGGAATCAAAAGTGGTCATCAATACATAGTGAAGGTTTAGCCAAATTTGGCTAGGAGAAGCTAAATATTATGAAAGTAAAAAATTAATAATAATTGTTTGTTTGTGTATTTTGTAGCTACCTGCATGAACCCATGTATCAAAATCTGCTCAATTTTCTTTTAAAAAATGTTTTTGGGTAAAAATTTATGGCTATGAAAATCTCAAAAAACACTTGATTTTAGCACTTTTGTTTTTGTTTTTTTTTTTTAAAATTTTATTTTTCTCTTTTTG
>Ga0209611_10002482_pt1 | contig 32416 bp, 13 predicted proteins | sample S1TSphgellanicum_3_FD_187693 | JGI IMG/M metagenome (GOLD analysis project Ga0209611, IMG submission 187693) | Host-associated microbial communities from peat moss isolated from Minnesota, USA - S1T2_Fc - Sphagnum magellanicum MG (SPAdes) (version 2) | ecosystem: Host-associated > Plants > Peat... | reverse complement strand
CCAGGCATAGGCCTACTATATACGAGACCAGTACTGGTTGAAACTTGAAACCAGTGTTGGGCGGGTGCCAAAGTTGGAACTCTGCTGTATACCAGTGTTGGGCAGGTTGGTAACAGGTTGGAACCCTGGTGTATAGAACCCTGGTACTCATCATGGTATCAAAGAACAGGGACTTGTGTACCGATGATACCTGCTTGGTATGGACATGAAGTATGGTGTTTTATTTTCAAAACAAAATGTGATGGAACTGAGGTTGTGATTCATCTTAGAAGCTGGTTTAGCCAAATTTGGCTATTAACCAAATATGAAAGGAAAAAATTAAACATCCTTATGTATTTTCTACTATCTATTTGAACCATGTATAGAAATCTGACAATTTTTTAAAAATTGTTTTCCAATGTAGGTGAAATTACCATTGAATTTGTGACATAAAATTTTGCACAAAAGAAAGAGGCTCACTAAGTAGTATCAGTCTCATACCGATACCTGCCTACCAAGGAGCCAAGGTAGTACCAAGCTTTGTACCAGGGTTATACCAATCTCAATGTCAAAGTGTGTACCTTCCTCACACCAGCCAACAATCAGCCTTCAAACCTAATAATACAGGGACCAGGCTTGTATGAATTCTTTGAAAAAAGAAATGTTCCAATCAGTGTTGGCTGGTTATAGCTATTTTTTAATAACCACTGTGCAGGTTATTTTTTTGAAATTTCTTTTGGGACCACACAGGTTATGAGTATCAATATTTTTAAAATTTGGGATAATAACTTTCAGTTGTGCATAATGGTAGATTATTGAATAACCAGTTGAGAATCACCCATTAACCTGTTGGTTATACACTGGTTATAGGGTTTTTTAAATATTAGTGTGATTTTCTATTTTTAATTTTTGTATTAGTGATTATTAGATTTTGAAAATTCAATATTAACCAGTTATAAAATTAAAAAAAACAAGAACTGGCTTATGGATTATTAGTAACCAGCTTGATAACAGGGTCAAAACTCAACACTCATCCAATATCAGTACAAGTATTTCCTATGTAATTTTTAACAAATTTAATACGAGTGTCAGGCTGGTATGAATTTTTAAAAGGAGGTCCCCTTTTTCTCAAAAATAATTGCCCAAAATGTTCTCATTTTTGAGAATTGTGTCGCCACAAGTCTGTCTACTGCGTACAGTTTTCATGATCCTGTACAAAAGTGTCACCTGTTAAGGCGAAATCTGTATAAATCTGTCTGGGGATACTCGCCCAAAATTCTGATTGATACCTATTGGGACAAAGAGAGAGAAAGAGTCAAACACATATGGGGTTGAAACTTATTAAGTGTCCCACACAAATGAGTTGTTTGTTACATGACTTCTGACAAATAACTGCATTTGGAGTTTTGGGTTTGAAAACCCTGGGTGGGGTGTGTTGTGTCCAATGGTGTGAAGAAGGCAAAGGATGTGTGCACACAAGTTGTATAGTAGGTCAATGAACTAACATTGTGACAACAAGAAAGAAAGTTTCAGAACACTAATAACAACATACATATGATTAAGCCCATGTCTATTCAGGCTACTCTTTGGAAATTACATTACCCATATTACGAGTACACCATAATCATACTTGGGAGCGATCCAGCACTAAATCGCTTACCACCAATTCAAACTTTAAAGGGTCACAAGTCACTACTAACTAGGCAAATTCTTCACATATAAATGTACTCATGAAACTCAGGGGGTTATGAAACCCTAAATTATAAACTCTGAGTTTCATGAGTATGTACATTTATAAACTCGTAAATTATGAAACCCTAAATTGTGATTTGATTATAAATTATAACGTAAACTTTAAGTTGACAAGGGCACCATGTTGTAAGGTAGTGAGATTGTTGGTCATCTTCTTATTTTAAAGCAAAGCCTTTTAGTTCCATGAACATAGCCTAACTTACCTGGAAGTGATAAAATGAACGATGTACAATTCTACGAAGTTGGCCAAAAAATAAAAGCGTATGTTGAGAAGAAAGAGGAACAAGTACACATACACTTTCCATCTATTGTTCATGTCCCTTTCTTCAAATGGAATTCTTGAAAAGGCTCTTGCAACTTGCAAGTTCCCATGATAATCCCATCTGCTCAAAAAGTAGATGTATTAAAGGTACAAGTACTTCAAAGTTGGTAGCCCACTTGAGCCTTCCATGTGTCCAAGTTGAAGTTACTTCATGAAGACAAGAAACAAGAATCATAGATGTGATGCACAAATGGTTGATTTTATGTGAGGATTTTGTTCTCTTGATTATGTGTTGAAAGGCTTGTGCTAAACAAAACATAAAACAAGTCTCTCTACATACATGCATCAAGTCTCTCAACCCATACTTCTGTCTTTCCCCCACATTTCAAAATTCTTTTGAATAAAATAAGGTTGTTTAATAATTTTTGGTCTCTTCCCGTACATGCATCAATTTTATTCCTAAAGTTGTTATTCACATCCGTAGACAATTTTTATTTATTCATTTCTTTTCAGGATTCCTGGGTGAGAAATAAGGCATCCGTATTCTAAAATTCCTGTGGTTTTCTAGAACGTCCAAACCATTTTATATTTATCTATTCATTTGCCCAAAGTTTCCAACAATATTTTTCTCATTACCCGTTTCTACGCCTCCCAAATACTAATTTTCTTTTCCCTATATGTATGAACTGGAGCATTTCCAGTTACGATTCCTTTCCCATGGAATTATTATATATATATATCTACTATATAATAAGGTAATGACCAGTACTTGTATGACAAATCACCCATCCCCCCATGTGAAGTAGGACACACACCGAGCGCAGCCGGCAGATGATGGCATGCTTACGAGTTCATCAACCTACGGTCTTCAAATTTTCAGAGACTTCACTTTGATGGCATGCACAAGATGAAATACTAAAGTGGGAAGATATGAAGCCAATGTCATCACCTACTAAGGCATCTAGGTTTCGAACATTAATAAATTCCTAGTGTTTTTTCTCCGTAACCCTCCCTCTTTCCCATAAAACATGGATATGCTAAAATTGCAAGGCTCATAAAATTGCAAGGCTCATTGAAGTTGAACCTAGTGTCAGCTTCTCCATGGTTTTACCTAGACAGCTTCCCGACAAGGATTGGGGGTGGGTAGGTTTTTGTGGGGGAGGGAGGAAACCATAGGAATCAAATGGCCTTGGGGTTAGTATCTGAAATGGGGAAATATCTGGGTTGAAATGTATTTAAAAGTAGTGATTTGCGGACACAACGTCATATATGTGCCCATATTTCGTATAAAGTAAAGCATCGAAGGTGGGGCATGCCCAAAATGATGACCCTAGGATGAGGCAGTACCTGAATCCAGCAGGCCACTATGGTGATCATACTCCACCCCTGCGCATTGGAGAATGTTAACCCCCTCAACGAAAGGGCAGTGGAAATTTACACTGAAAAGCCACCCGTATTGGGCCTCTATGAGGTTTAGGGGTTAATAAAGTTATCTATAAAGTCAGGTGATCAAGGGGCAAGACCGGCCAGTTTCGGCATAATAAGGCATCAAATGCCTAACTGGGAATGAAATTTTACAAAACAAAATAACTGGGACCTAAACTAGTTTTTCCACCAATTTTGGTGGTAAACTGAGTTTCATTCCCTCTTTCCTCTTTTCCTAGGCGCCTCCACTGCTGCTACATATATTTTCACTGCTCCTACCAGTGTTTTTATTTTGGCAAATTATTGTCATTTTTCTACATTTAAAAATCTGTGGCTACCTTAGAAAATGAAAAAAATGGAAAAAAACAAATTTCACCACAATATGAACGTGGACGGATGAGGATGGGCTGAAAAGCATCAAGGGATGGTTTGGATTTGCCAATCTAAACCCTAAAGTTTTTATTGTTGTTGCCAAGATGCAACAATGATGACTGTCAATATTGCCTTATAACTCTCCTAAACCCTAACTCCTAGCCTGTTCACAAAGATGCAAGCACTTGTCTCGCCAAAGTCTTGTGATGGTTGTGTATGTGAGCTTGCTAAAGCTTTCTTCTCCTCCTTTCTACTCATTGCCAAGAAGCTCCTATTTCTATTTTTTGTCACCCAATTGGCGGTGCATTTGTAGTAGCTTCTAGTTGCCAACTACATTTTCAATGTTTGGAAGTTCCAACTTATGTTTTGAATGCTTGTCTTCATGCAAGTTTTCAAGTGACAATGACTTTTGCATTAGTGTGTTGTTAGTGGGAGCTCCACGAATTCATGATCTTCCATCACAATGAACATGCATTGAAGTTCTTCTTCATTTTTGCAAACGCCACAATTGCTAGGGAATACAAATTCAATTACTATTGTAGGTTTTGTTTGCTTTCTATGTTTTACAATTTTTCAAATCTTCGAAGATCTTGTGAATCTTTTATGTATGAAAACATTGCTAGGGATTTTGTGCAATTTTACACTATTGTAAGAGTATCCATGACAACATGTTCAATCTCCTAGCAAATTTTTTAAGAGCTACATAATCTAGCCATTTCCCTTTGAATTCCATATTTTTACTATCTACTCCAATGGTGTTTTATGAGTTAGTGTTGGTGTTACTTTTTCAATGAATATTTTTGCTTCAATGGTGTAGGTGCTTTATGTTTCTTTGTTGGCCTTTTTTTTTTTTTACTTCTATAAACCTTTTTGCCTCAATAAACCCTTTCTACTTCAATGGTTCATAAAAGGGTTTTGTTGGTGTTCTTTTCTACTTTTAGTGTTGTTTTCAGTGAACCTTTCTATTTCAGTGCCCTTATTTCCTTCAATGAACCTTTCAACATTTATGCTTCAATAAACCTTTCTACTTTAGTGGTCCAGTGTGGTGCTTTAAGGTTTTGTGTTCATTTTCTTTTCTACTTTGTCTTTAGTGAGCTTGTATGTTTTAGTGCCCCTATTTGCTTTGATGAGGTTTTCTACCTTTTTGCCTTTGTAAACCTTTCTGTTTCAATGGTTTGTGATCTTTTAAGGTTCTCTATTGTTTTTTTTTCTACTTTCATGTTGTCCTTAGTGAACTTTATGTTTTAATGACCTTTTTTGCTTCAAACAACCTTTCTACCTTTTTGCTTAATGAGCCTCTTTAATTCAATGGACTATTGTAGTCTATGTTTTGTGTTGGTATTTTTTTCTATTATCAATGTTATGATTTTTCTATGAACCTTTATACTTCAGTGAACATTTATGCTTCAATGAACCTTTTTACTTTAATGGTGTTTTGGTGGTAACCAGTGTTTTTATAACAATTCGTCCTACTGTTTGTTATATTCAATGTTACTATCTTCTTAAGTGGGGTTATTTTTAATGGTGTTCTCTTTTGCAAACTTGGTACATTATCTTTTTCAATGCAACTATCTTTACTACATTACTATCTTTAGTGATCTATTGTGCTCTCTTGGCATGATGCCACCATTGTATTGTTATTTATTTACAAATTTAAGTACTTCTTTTCCTCCAAGAATTTTGAAGTAGGTGGGCCTCTTGTCATTCATACCAATGACAAAACAACTTCATATCATGGTTGTGTTCTTCCATCTTCGTCCTTTAATTTCTAGTTGTGGTTCTAATCCTTCCAATGCAAATCACATTGAAAATGTACCCATGTTTTTGAGTGGGTCTTCCCCAAGTGCTAAAAATGATAAGCCCATCCAACCCAAGGTAGGCATCAAAAAGAAAAACTATGATGCAACAAGAAAGTTCCAAGAAAAATGGGCTTCCAAACTCCCATGGGGAAAAATGTTTCTAGGGGAAGATAGAAGCTTGCACATTGTCAAATGTAGGGTTTGAGGTAGAAGGGAAAAACAAAATATTTGTTACTAAGTGAAATTCCTTTTATAAGCAAACAAATCATCAGAAAGTTGTGAGGAATATGGGGTCTAATGTGAAAAAAGGGAATTGGTTTTACTCCAAGGTTTGTAAGCATGCCAAGAATTGGAAAACACATGTATCTTGTAGTTGAAAGACTATTGATGCCCAATTGGCACATGGAGTGGTAGGAGAGAAAGTTCAGAAAGTTGTTCAATTTTCCTCTATGTTTCATTTGCTACAACAATGTTGTCGAATGCTAGAATATGAATCCTTAAGGCTATTGTTTGAATTTTTGGAAATGCCCAAAAACAACAAAAACCATTAGACTGATAGTTTTGGTTAGACCATGGCAAAACTCATGCACCAAGCAGTGATGAGGGCCATTAAGGTTGTAGTTCAAGTTGCACATTATGTTGTTTTAAGCTTTGATGAAGTCTCCACAATTAACAACCAATCATGGATGTCTATACACTACTATGTGGTGTAGAATTGGGTAAGGATTCCCATTTTAATATTTTTGGGTATGGTGGTTATAGGTTTAGGGAGTGATAACCTAATTAAGGTTATTATGGAAATTCTGATCATAGGTGGAGCTTTGCCACAAAACTAGATTGCCCAAAAGCTTATTTGTTTTGGGGTAGATGGTGTTAATATTTTTCAAAGGACAAGGATTAGTGTCACAAAACAAATCCATGGTAGTTATGTTTCCAACTTTTTGGGGATCCATTGCATGGCCTATCATACAAACTTAGCAATGCAAACCTTCTCAAGTTTGTTTTTGGTGATTCATCTTGAACATTTGTTACAAACCCTGCACAGTTATTTCACTTTCACCAAAAAGACATCTAAAGTTTACAAAGCTGGTTGAGATGTTGGAAATGAAAGGAATAAGATTTTTCGAAATGTAAAAACAAGGTGGATCGCAATGCTAAGCTTTGCCAAAAGGGTGATGGCAAAATATAGAACACTCTTGGTGAAAATGGTGTTAGATAGCTTTACAAACTAGCATTGAGCCAAACAAAATTATGAACATCTATGTGACTCTCAGATCTAATTGGGACTTGCCTGTATCCTGCCACTACTAGAATTTGTGCATGCTTTGATTAAATTTGCACAAATACGGGATGTGTTTGTGTGTGACCTTATGGCTGCTATCAAGGTCTGCCAAGGTGATTTATGTAACATGTATTTGGAACAAAGTTCCAATTTCATCACAAATACTTTTTGGGTATTCAAGTCCTTGCTTGAATGTAAGCATGGAAACATCCACATGAAGTGGATACTTGATTTTAATTTTGGACTCCAACGTTTGGCCTTTAAAGTAAATGGCCAACACATATGGGTAGTGCACTGTGATTTAGAGACTATGACACCTATATTTGTCAGTGAATTTATATTTGTTGTTGTGAAATCATTGGTGAAGAACCAATGCAAAGGTAAATTCTTAAAGCTTTCTCTTTTGGCTTGTTTGATTTTTTTTTTCAATTTGTTAATTTTTGTTTTATCTTCACACTTTTGCAGGGGTTGTCGGAAGCATGGCTACAAGTTTGGTTGTCTAGGGTAGTTGTGCAATGTGGATGCTTTGGCAGGGGCCGCAAAAACATTGGTTGAAGAATTAGAAACTAAGTTTCCAACCCATGGCGTCATGTATGCTCTTGGGATTGTGTATCCCCAGTATTGGCTACAAGCATATTGTGAGACATTTTTCACAAAACACCTTGTTGTAATCAAAACAACTTTATATTCTAGCAAAACATAGTTGTTGGATGGGGTGGAAACCTTTGTGCATGAGGTCCTCAATGCAAGTACCTTGATAGACAGCAAGGCATGTTCAAGTTGACAATTAAGTTGAATGCAATTGCATGCATGGCTCCACTTTTGACACCAATCTTTTAACTAGAATGTGGCATTTGGTGACAACATTTCAGTTTTTTCTTTGTAGTTTCCCAAACTATGTAAAACTAGCTGAAATGGCCATGGTGCAAATAGTGGTTAATGTGGAAGATGAGCACTGCTTTTCTACGTTGGTTTTCATGAAATCAAAGCTTCGTAATAAGCTAACTACCCATTTGCCCCTTGTTATTCAGATGTTTGCACAATGGTTTTACACTTTGCAAAATTTCCCGTATGTAGAGTGTATTGAACAATGGCAAATAGCACAACACCGCTACTGCTATCATGGTTAGGGTGGACTGTATTTTGTGGAGTTGCTAGCCTTGTTTTTGCAAAGGCAGGACTTGTTACCTATGTTTCTGCAAAGGTAGATTCTTTTTGACCCATGGTGTGCTTTTTTATTTGTTGAATGTAATGGTTGTTTTAGAAGCCAACTAAATTTCTAGACTCCAATCACACTGGTTTCTCTCCTTGCATGACTTCTTTAGTTCTTCTTGTAGTTGCCAAATTTTGTCAATAACAATACAAACATTGTCATAAAAACTCCAACTACATTTGATCAATAGCCTGAAAACTCTGTATGCATTCCAAAACTAGTCAGCTTTTTCCACTCAACAATTTTGAAAAATGTCAAATAATTCACCTAATAAATTGAAGTGGCAGCCAAGTTTTTGTAAAGAATCTGCTAGTTGTGGCCACAGAGAGCTAGTACAACACCTTGCTACTAGCCAGAGCAGCACCAACTGCACTTTAGAGGTGACCCCACTGGCTACATTGCAAAAATGAAAAGAAAAACACTGGCTCTCACCTGCACAACTAATATAGTTACTCTCAAACCTTGTGCATTAAATGTTGAGTATCAACATTTTATACTCAGATTTAGTACAATTTCTTTATTTTGCAGATACCACGAAAAGAGGGGATAGGAGGTGAAATCAGAGGGGATAAGCCTTACCGGGTGAAAGAGAGGGTGACTTTATGGATAACTTTAATGGGTCACTCTTATCATAAGCCTAAAAGTATGGAGATATGGAAGTGGTAAGAGTACCAAAGATCTAATGTGTACTATTTTGTACAAGGGGTCTTAGGTTTATAAGTAGGTGTAACATCACTCCCACTACTCCAAGATTGGGTTTCAGTTCAACGGCCCTAATGATGGTCTTTAAAAGTGAACTAGGTCATCCTAGTTCATTATTTCATTGTGTCATTTTATCTAGGTCCCCACCTCCTTGTGTCATTTGTCCTTGTTCTTTATTAACTTGTTCCTTGTTAATTCTTTATTAAGAATTAAATTAACCACATCTCAACCTAAGTAAAAATTTCTACGGCCCACCCCCGCCCATAGTTATTTGAATTTAATAATAGACGGACAAAGCTTCAAAAGCTAGATATTTCCAGCCATATAGGAAAGAAGCCGTTAATCACCCCCAAGATCAGCACAAATATTTGACCTATCCATCACTCATATGCTTTGTTGGACGGACCTAGCATTGAATTTAAAGAGTGTGAAACAACCCTTTTTTTATTTTCTTTTTTTTTGGGTGAAACTTCACATATACCCACCAGAGAACAGATTTCTGTATTCCAATATTTCATTTTATTTTTTTCCCCCTAAAAACAAATACTCATCAGATATTGAGGGGAAAGTTCTGAAATTGCCAAAGGGCGACAGTCGACCAGCACCCACCAACACACCATCCACTGGATGCCCCTCATTACTCAGTTGTGAATGAACCTCAACTGAGTTAATACCATAGTCTACTACGGTCAGTTTCAACATTGAGAAAACGAATAATTAAATTTTTTGAAAAAAATTAATTTGTATTCAAAATTTGAAATTATTGAATTTTCCGTGATCTATTATGATATTGTCACATGAGTAATAAAATTATTCAGAGTGTAGCCTATGATAATTAGGATGATTTTTCAACATGTCAAGTTCATATTTTCACAAAAATTCATTTCACTATTTTGAGGATTATTTAATGACGAAAACCTTACCCTAAGGTTTAGGGTAAGGTATTTGGTTTCACCTTGGTGCTGAATATGTATACTTAGTACAACTAATCAAAACAAGCATTTTTGCGGTAGTGAAAGCCCCAGGTCGAGGGCTTCACTGGAATAAGGGCCCACACAAGGCTAAGTCAAGCATGGTCCCAATTTTGGTACGGCCTGTAACTGATGGCTTTATAAAAATCCGTATTATTTTTATTTAAACTTTTTTTTTTCCTACGATACCTGGAGGCAAGTCATAGGGTATCATGAGGAAAAAAATTGAAAGAAACGGAGGCCAAGTGGCCCCAATTTAGTGGTCCCAAATTTTTACAGTTTTACAATAAAATGGAAAATTGTAAAATGCTTGCATGCAAATATAATGGTATTCCAATGGTTTAGAATACAATAGTGCCATTTTTTTTTGGGCGAATTTTCACACCAGATAAAAACAGATATGAGCTAATTGTACAAAGGGTTTTTAAAGATTTTTTTGGTGCAAAACTTGCCATATTTTCAGGCAAAAGAGACAGAAGTGGCCACATTTGGATACTTAGTTCATGGAGGTTGCCACAACAAAGTGGGATAGCGAAAAATTTATACTTTCTTGTCTGACCTCTAGCCAAATTTTAATTTTTTTTAAAAAAATGAACTCTACAATAAGTGAAAATTTAGAAAGGTAGCTTGCTAAAAAAAACCAAATATATCTAGTTCATCCATTTAAAAAATTTTGACCTTTAAAGAGTCTTTCAGAAAGGATGATGTGGAGGAGCAAAGTTTTTGACGAATCTTGCATTTTTTTTTTTTGTAAAAAATTGTTTTCCCCAACAATTTGTGGAAAGTGTGTGATTAAAGCATTTAATTTTGCATTTGTGTCCTTGAGTTTAATTTTTTTTTCCACACAATGTTTTGTTTGGCATAATGGAGAAAACAAAATAAACATATTTTTTCCTTTGCTTGAAGAGTGTTATTCTTGTGTTGTTAATTTTGATCTCTAGGTGTCCAAGGGTGCTCATGATGTGTTTATCTTTGTCATAATTTTTTGAAGATTTAATTGGAATCCAAAACATGTTTCTCTTGGTTTATTTGAAGCTTCTAAGACTATTGGACAAGCATTGACAAAAGAATGAATTAACTTGTTGGATGAATATGGCTTGAGAAGTAAAATTATAAAATATGTTAAAGATGAGGGTTCAAATTTGAATAAAAGACAAGTGTTATCAAATGTGAAGTTTTAGGTTCCAAAGAACACTTTAATAAACATGTTTATGTTTCTCTAAAGGTTGCCAATATGCCATTAATGATGAAAAAGGTTGTAAGGGCTTTAAATATGTATCCAATAAGTCGACCCATGCATATTTAAGGGCAACAATTATTTTACGTCACGGTCGCCAAACATTAGTGAAGATTACTAATCATGTGCCTTTCACTCTAACTTGGGATGTCTCTCAAATCATTATTGATATTTTTTCTCCAATTATAAATGTTTGTGTATTCAACTAATCATATGGGCACTGGTTATTTTTTGATGCCTTTGCATGCAATAATTATCAATCCACTGGATAGTATTTTTTAGGATATCTGAAAATGTGAGGTTTAAGTTTTGATTTTTTAAAAAATAATTGATATCCTTGACACAGGTATTACAATTGAAAAAAATTAAAATTACATTTAAGATCCAACCAAGATCTTAAAAACACTTAAAAAACTGGAACTGATGGATATTAAAAAAAATGAAAATTCCACCCAACACCAGTTTGAACCGCTATGTGGATGGATGTGCTCTCACAACATTGGCATGGTATATTTGTTTATTCATGAACAATAGTTCTGTCTGAAAGTGGACTCCAAAAACTCAAAAGGAATCATCTGTTGTTTGTGTGGGGTAAAGACTGAGGCAGGGAATAAGGCCCCACACAAGACAAGGCTGGGGTAAAGCCCAAGGCCCCACACAAGACAAGGCTGGGGTAAAGCCCAAGGCCCCACACAAGACAAGGCTGGGGTTAAGCCCAAGGACCCACACAAGGCTGGGGTTAAGCCCAAGGGCCCACAACAAGAGCTTTACTGAGTGTGAAGCCTTGCTCTGATTTTTAAAATTTTTTCCTCTTTATGTTTGCGATAACCTGGGGGCAAAAAATGAAAAAAATAAAAATGGTGGGGTATTTCAAGAAATGGAATGCCTCCAGGAACCTCCAAATACACTAAAAATATCCGAGCAAGTGTTTGCGTCATGTTCCTTGTGTTTTCAAGCAAGCAAAAGGGTCAACTCAGCAAAGACAAAAAAATAGTTGTAAACTGTCAAATGCTTTAAGATTGCAGTTTGAAGGAATATTATACTCCCATGCTTTTTGGCCTCAGAAGGGGGGGGGCGGTTAAGAGGGGTGAGGGAGGAGGAGGACCCACATGTTTTTCTTAAATTTCTGGACAACTAGGTAGGTACTCCCTGTAGTTGATGAAACCCTGCCCATCAAAAATAAACCAAAGCACCCCAAAAAAAAGGGGGAATACAAAGAACAAAATGGAAGCACACTGTCCAAGAAGACAAAGACAGGGCTAAAGATTTTTTCGAAAACTTCAGCAAAATAAAAAAATAATTTAATTTATGCCAAAGTCACCCATGTACTACAATTGATAATATTGTTGGCATTGACTATATACATGAAGGATGGATTGGATTTGAAATGGTTATATGGATGATATTGTTATGTGGATGAAATTAATTCCATGTGGATGAGATTGATGATACTATTGAAATTAACCGCATGGACGGGATTGCAATTGAAACATCATAGGATGGGTGAAAGTAGAGACCTTGGATAATATTGACAACATGGTTGAGATTAACAAACCTGGATTATACTTGGGTAATATTTCGAAGCACAAGGGCATCTTTAACCCATGTCTCTCAAATAACGAATTTAATTTTGGTTGGAAGTGGTATATTCTTCAACTATTTTGAAAGATTCTTTAATTTCCTTTACATTTTTTTGATTTCTGAAGACAAATGGATATTTTTAAATTTCGTGATTTGTTGATTTTTTTAAATTAAAAAATTCCCTAAAAATAATTAATTTGAATGTTGTCAAATTTCAATAATTTTAAATAACTCTTTAAATCAATAACTCTTTCACCATAGGTCAAAAAATTAAGAAATTACCTTGTTGCACCCCTAGCCATTGAGGGCTTTCCAGTGGTTTGGGATTTTTTTTAAATTCTTCTTCCTTGAAGTACAACAACAGACCCAACCTCACAAGCCATCTACACCCTCAAGTCAAACTCATTGGCAGAGAGGGCCTGCAGGAGTTTGAGAGGTTTGAGGAGATTTCAACATGACAAACAAAACAAGGCATCACAAACACGCTGGCCCTGCCAATAGATAAGATGTTGTACATCTACCTGTTGTGTTCACACTCTAAACACACAAAAAAATCTGTTCCAATCTAAACAGTCTAAACACTTTCAATAAAAAAACTGGTTCATTTAATGTGAAACTGGTTCTAATAAGGTAAAACTTCCAAAAGTTGGATCCAATGCCATAGTCCCTGTGGGGGAAGGGCCTAACAAACAAGGGGTGTGTCACACTGTGGCCTTGCCATTTACATTAAAAAGGATCTTAAGGCAAAAGAAGAATTATGGAAATTCAAATATTTCACCATGCCAAAATATAATCTTCAAAAAATCCTCTTAAAAAAACTAAAATCCGTCAAGATATTATAACTCTGTATCTAATTTCAAGTTTCAACACAAGCCCAAATATCATCTTTCAAAAATCCTCATATAAGAATAGATCTATAACCTAGGGGGCCAAAATCACTTAAGCTACTATACTCTATAACGAATCTAAACACAATATATCCTTAGTCAAGGCCAACAAACTACCTTCCTTAATAGAAAGATGGCCTACCAGCAAACTCTTTCCCCATTACCTATGTGACTTTCCCCTCTTTGGGTCCACACTGGGTTATGTGGTTCTTGGGCATGGGAATGAGGCTAAACATCACAACACATGAAACCTATCCTTCCCCAACATAATATGAACTTTCCAGCATAATATGACAAATATGAACATACCTTACAGAATTGTAAAATGTTGTGGAACCTAGGAGGAAGATTATGCTTTGCAAGGTACCTCTAAATGCAAGGGAAAACTTAGGTCAAGTTGTCATGTGCAAGACGAACAAGATAGGTCCAAAGGGGTCCAAAGGGGAAGGGAAGAAAGCCAAGAACTTGAGCAGCCATATCCCCAAAAATCATGAAGCCTGGATTAACCCTCTTTTCCCCAACATGAAAAAACTAAATTAAATTTTGAAAGAAAGAACTTTATGCCAATTTGCCAAGACCTTGTAAGATGAAGGGGAAGCTAAGAGGAAGATTATGCATGAAACCCTAAATATAAAACATTGGCTAAGACCTTGTAAAGATGAATGGGAAGTTAGGAAGAAGACTATGCATGAAACCCTAATATAAAAAATTTGGCTAAGACATTGTAAGATGAATGTGAAGAAGCTAGGAAGAAGACTATGCATGAAACCTTAACTAAAAAACTTTGAGAAATTCTTTTAATTTCTTGCTTAAGGTCCTCCATGATGAAGGTCCTCTTGATACAAAGGAGAAATTTAGTACTAGCTAACTTGTTGGAGAGGTCATGGGTCACCCGACATGGTTGAGGAGGCATGGGAGTGTGGAAGGTAATTTCAATAACAGATGACCTCAAGTCAGTTACTAGACATATCCTACCCTTCAAATCTTTTAGCATGATAGCATGACCCTCTTGCTAATGGATGAAAAGTCTTGTCACCCTCTTCTCAATGGATGAGAGCTGATATCGGATGGGATGATTCATGCATGGGAAAGGAAGGGTGAGAGGTTATCCATGGTGGACTTCAAGTGGAGGATGAATGAGAAGCTTGAGAAGCTCTGGAGTATTTACCCTCTGGATGAAGATATTGGGTAGGATGGAATTTTTTGGGCGGGCAGGGGTTTGCTCTTTTATAAATAAGACCCTGGGGAGGCTGTGGAAATCTATTGCTTGTAAACAGACTGGGCATATGCGGTGACTTTGTTTTGTTTGTTTCATTTGGATTTCATTTGGATGCTTGGTGTGTTGTCTTCACCTCTTGATTTGGATGTTGTTCACAATGATATCACAAATTGCAACCATTGTGATTGTCCTTGTCTTTGTGCCCTAATTGTTTTTCATGGTGAATTCTCATTATTTTGTGAAATTTTTAGAGAAAATTTTGGAAAAAAAAACTTGCTTTTCTCAATGTGAAATGTGTGTTTTTCCTAGCAAAATTTCTCCAATTTTGCAATTTTTAATATTTAGAGGTAGAAAAAACAAAAAAAAGGAAGCTATTTTTTGTTTGTTTGTTTGTTTGTTTGTTTTTGGGAGAGAGGTAATCAATAAGTTGGCCTACATGCCATTTGACTAAAGACACCTCTTCCTTCATTGTTATAGAAAGAAATTCATGCATGATAAAATACAAATAATAGCAGTTGCTAAAAACAAATAGGCAAATTTCTTGCTTCAAGGAAGAAAGAGATGGCAAGGTTGAAGCTATTGTGGAGACAGGAAGGCCATTGCAAAGCCTTCCACATCTAAGAGCCTCAAGGCCATGGAAGCAAATGTGACCATTGGAATAGGTGCTAGGGATAATTTATCTAGCCTAACTTAGACTACATGGTGCAATCACATTGTGTTGACATTCTAGATATAATGTTTTTTTTAATGTCCCCACTGTGCAATATTGGTTGTGATACTTTGTTTTAGTGGGTGTTGTAAGGTAAAAGCATGATAAGCATTTCATTTTCAACATTTTGAAAAGTTCACATTTTACACTAGTTAAAATTTTTACAATTATAATAATTATAAATTTATAATTTTAAAAAAATTGGTCTTAAATATTGGTAGGTCATTTATAAATATTCTTAAACATGTGATTGGTTCAAAAATTCTTGTGAAGCTTGGAGATTTCAATGTGAAATAGTAAATAAAAATTAATAAAGAAAAAATCATGACATTTTGAATTTTTAGAAATGAACAAAAGAATTATGTTGGGAAAGTTTTCAATATTTTTTATTGTTAAATTTCTCATTTGATGGTGGATTATCTTTTTATTTTTATTTTGATACTATTATAACATATTGTTTGATTGCACATTTTTCATTTTTTTACATGAAAAATGTAGTGTTATTATTGCAAAAGTTCATTATGAGTCCATTTTTTTCTTAGAACACATTCATAAATTTTAATATGATTTACATTAAAGTCTATTGTAACATGGATAATTAAGAAATTGACAATGTTAATGTTGAATATAGATTTACATTTTAGGTCATCTACAATCCAACTTTTTTGCAATTGTGACAATCTAAATTGTCCACCTAACTATGCTAAAACATTTTATTAAACATGAGTTTTAAATTGTGCACATTGACCTAGATGATGAAAATTCATAATTGTAATTGTAATTAACCCAAGGACCAATGTTTTTTAATGTTTAAATAATTTGTAGTGTGCGTGGCAAAGGAATGTGAAAGCATAATTTTTATGGCTATTTGGAAATATATATAATAGGTTATTATTGCAAGAACAAAATTTTAAATTATGGACAAAGTTTTGAAGTTTTAAAGGTTCTTGATGGTTCTTTCTTAAACATCTATGTGTACAAGAACATGTTTTACAAATGTAAAGATGTTTAATTTTTTGGCTTCCAACAAAAAACTATGATATGCAATTTGGCCAAATGTGGCAACTACAAGTAGGCTTCAAAACTAAAAACTCTAACTCCAAAATAGTTAGGATCACAATTTTAATGTCAACAACAAACTCATCTTCAATACACTCAAGTGTGAACAAAATAAAAAATATTTTCCAACCTACCAACACATAATAGTGAATTGAAGTCCAACTTTGGTTACTAATTATAATTACTTCAATTGCAAAAAGAAAAAAAAAAACTAGAAGTCAAAATAGCTTATTTAATGGTAGTGAATATCACATGGTGTAAAAATTCAACAATCCAACACAATCACTACAACACTTGGATGGGTCGTTAGGCACCTTGAGGAATGTTAATAGAGACTACATCTACTCATATTCAATCTAAATTAAACAAGTTTTTTTTCCTTTCCACCAGAACTCATTCACCAACCTATTCCCAAACAAAATCTTTGTCCCTTTGTACATAAAACTTCTCATTGATCACATGTTGATTTTTTTAGAAAATACAAATCATTTATTCTCACATCCACACATCCACAGATGCAATTATGGTTAACATACATGTTTCAACAAAGAACCCCATTTGAGCACCAAAAGCTTTTCTCAACCTTCAATCACATTACAAACTTTGCATTTGACATGTGTGACTTTCCCATCAACACGCACAATAAATTTTACCCAAGGAAATTTTGTAGCCCATGAATTTTGAAAGCAAAGATTCAACTCATACAATTTTATTTTCTTTTTACTACTTGTGAAGTTTGCTATTGATTGAGCTAGATTGATAACCACACCATCAAGCTCAAAATTCTTACGATTGTTGGCAAATAAAAAGGGATGCAATTTTTTAAAAGAGCTTATGCTTGAATTTTTTGGGGATAGTTAAAAGAGTGTCATGGCAACAAATGTAACAACTTGAAAAATAATTCTTAAAACTCAGATTCAAACCTAACTCAAACTCAAATTTAGACTTTTAGACCCAAACCTTGGTAGGCTTAGACCTAAACTTTAGAGTATAAAGTTTACAAATTGGGATTTCAGACTCAAGTATAAAATTTAGACAGAAACCTAAAGTTAGACCTTAGATTTAAACTTTAGACTCAACTCAAAAACTTAGAATTCAAACTCTAAATTTCAATCCTCAATCTCAGATTTTTAAACTTCAAATTTTAGATTTCAAACTTTAGATTTTAATCTTTAGAACTTAGATTTAGACTTTTGATTCAAAGTTTAGATTCACACTTAGATGCATATTCAGACTTAAAACTAAAAATTCAAACCTTGGACTTAGAATTTAAACTCAATAAATTCAAACCTAATTCCAAAACCTCAACTCCAAAAGCTCAAATTCCATAACTTACATTATTAAGCACCTAAACTAGCCTAGCCTATACATGAGTTGGCATAGCATTTTTTGGTTTCATGTTGCACATATGAAACTTTCCATTTTATAATGGTCATTTATTGAGTTCTGAAATGGACTTCTCATTATATGTACAATGGGACGGAAAGGATTCTTTTGTGGGGACTGTTCAAAGTCAGACATTTTTTGGCTATGAGCCAATGAATGTGGCTAACTAAAAGGAAAAAGAAAGTTTGGGGTCATCCTCCAAGCCATAAGAAAGCACCATATACACCCATATATGATATGATATGATAGTAAGCTAGTACATCTATCTATGTGCTTCATGAGTAGATTTGGGGATGATCACCACTTTTCTACATCTTCCTATGAAATATCCAGTTAGGCTACATCAAAAACTCCTTTAAAAAATTGTGGTTGTGGTATGCAAAGATCGGGAACAAAAGAGGGAAATGGTGACAAATAGTTTTATGACCATGATTTTCATGCAGCCAATGAGAAGCTGAATGTGCACTTATTAGGGCCCAGTTTTTTTTTTTCTTTTTTTTTTTTTGGGTTTGGAAGGAGGGTGGAGGGATTCTCTGTTATCCACAATGTGTTCTCACCGTGTTCCCATCGATTTCCCAATGTGTTCCCAATAGAATCTCACTTTTACCTTATACGGTTTGCCCAAAGTTGAACTTTCATATATGAAAACTATAAAAGGGGCCCTCAAGGGGAATCACCTCTGTGCTTCTATTTTTGGGGGAGTGCCCATCTTTCAAAAACATTTGTGATGAAGAATCAAAGTTGGCTCCTTCAGAGAAAAACAAAACAAAACAAAACAAAACAAAAACTTTGGGCACATCCCCCAACTAATCAATAGAAGCAAACAATAGGTAGACCCAAAGTTGGTTTAATTAGGGTTACAGAACAGTCACCCAGTTGGATTAAGGTTTACAAAGCAGGTTGTTCAGCATTACAATTAGGTAGTAGATTAGAAGGTAGAAGAAGAAGACCTAATAATAATGATTGTTAGCATTCCACAAAGCCCAAAATTCCTACAAAAAGACTAGCTTACCTACACTTATGGACCAATGGTCCTTCTCATGCTTGCCCAACCTTCCTTAGCCGAACATTTTTTCAAATTTTCTAACTCTTCAATTTCTAGAAATCACCATCCATAGAAGAAGATCATTAGGTGTAGGAGGTACTAGGTACCAACTTTTCCCATAGAAAGATCAAATTTTCTTCTTGTGCACCATCACTTAGGCTACATACACCAAGAAGAGGACACCATGACAAGAAAAATGATTTTGCTTGACTTTGCATGACATGGGTGTGAGTGAGTGAGTGAGTGAGTAAGTGAGGCTTGCAAACATGAGCCCAAATATCATTGCAAGCAGCAGGAGGAATGGCAGATGGAATGGCAGATTTTGAGTGGTGTGTCTGGAGTTCCCCACTTGTCATTATTGTGAGTCAGAGCATGGCTAGGTGGCAAACCTTAGCTCCCTCAAATATCATTTCAGCTGGAATGCCAGAATTTGAGTGGTGTGCTTTGAATGGCTTGCAATACCAAATTGGGTTTTTCTTTGCTCATATTAAATGAATGGGAGATTGTTTTAAAGCATTTGTATTTTTAGGGTCTATTATTACATCAAAGATACATACTAGTGTGAACTGTGTGGTCTGTCTATTGGTGCAAGTGTGTGAACATGATTATATAGATGGGCCAAATTTGAACAAGACCTTAATGACAGAGCCCAATTTTAGAATTTTAGAACAAAAGTTTAAATTAATTTCTTGTGATGAAAATTACACGAAAATCCAATATCTCTCTCACCTTAGGCCTAAAAGTTATAGAATCACCTCCAAGAATTCACCTATTTGAGGTTTTCCTCACAATAGAAGAATTTATTACCTCAATTCCCCTTTTAAAAAATTAGTTTTGATTTTATTGAATTTTTAATAACAACATTTTTTAATGTTTAATAACTCTAAATATTATCTAAGCACCCCTAGTGCACCCCTACTCATCCTTGATGGCTTTCCGATGGTACCAAGAGCACCGGGGAGGAAATCTTAGCATGACAAACAAACCAAACAATCCATACAAATCAAACAAACTACCTCCTTAAGAGATAGATATGGAAAACTGAAAAAAAAAAAAGATATTAGTTGGTGTCAGGCGGTTCTTTCTTTATGTGAGAACTATCAAGTCCAATCAAGTCCAATTCTTATTTTAAATTGTGAGAATTGACCAAGGTTTTTTCTTTTCAATATTTTATTCAAATTTTAAAGATTCAACCAAGGTATCGAGTTTTTCATTTTTCACCAAGATTTTCAAGATTGTCTTGCATCCCATTCAACACGTATCTATATATATTTTCATTTATTTCAAATGAACCTTCTCATTATTTTAGATTTTTTTTCTAAGTCTATTTAAATGTATAAATTAATTCCACTAAGTTGAAAGGAAGCATACAAGGATGCAAGCATTCAATCATTAGTCACACCTATTAGCTAAGCCCAATGCTTTTAATCACTTTTCATCAAGAATATTTTAGAAATCTTTTGAATACATCTTTTTTTATTGTTAAAAATTCAAATTTTTAAATATTATTATGTTAAGGTTTTATTTTTTCGAAATTCAACAATGTTTCATTTTCAGATATTTTCAATTTTTTATTTTTTGAATGATTTTGTTACATAAAAATAGTGATTACAATTGTTTTGGTACATGTTAGCAAAATTGCACATACAATCATTAATTGAATTTGTAATCTAACATCAATGAAAACATATTGTTAAAACTTTTTTTTTTCCCTTTTAGAAATTAACAAGCAAAGCCAATTGACACCAACTTTTAGATCATCTTCCATCAATTATTTCACAAAAGGTGAAAAGTTCAACTTTTTTCTTACATTTCAAGTGCATGGTTATGGCATAATGTGATGCATCATTAATTAACCAATGCCCATGAAATTGATTCAACACACAAGCAATCATAACATGAAAAAGATAATTCATGATGATTTGAAAGGTCTACAATGTTAGAAACGGTGCTACTTAATCAGTAAATTTTACAACAATTTATCTATTTCAACAAAAAATAATGGCATCCCAAAATTACATTCTTCTTTTTAAAACATAATTATTTTCACTAAAAGAAATATTGTAATATACAACCATCCAATTGTAATTATATGTAACTAATTGTCATTTGCAATTACATTTTGTTATCTATACAACTAATCACCATCCTTTTCAATTTATTATTACTATTATTACTATTATTATTGTGACTATGGTGTAATTAATTTGCAACTACTAATTTTTTCATCCTTCCATGTTGATTAATTTTTTGGCCTTTTAAACTAAAACATTTCCACATCAAATTAGTTGCAAAAATAGTTGCAATGCGGTTACCTCTATGTGATCTACCTATATTTTTTATATACACTATGGTGTTTTGAAATATATTGAAATATATTTGTATATTATGTTATATTTGCAGCATGTCAAATATATATATTTTGCATATATTGTGGATGGGCTAGGTAGGTTAGAAAATTAGTTTAATAATTAAGTAGATTAATAGGTTTGTAAGTAGGTGTGTAAACAAATAGTTAAATTAGAATAACTATTTGATAAACAAGTTAGGTACATAGAAAAACAAGATTATTAGATATAAACTATATATTATATTTAATAGGCAATAATTACTATTAATTAAAAGTTAATTAATTATTTTTAAAATAATCACCATTATTATTATTATTAAATAATTAAAAATAAAATTTTATAGGTAATTATTTGATAACTAATAATTAATAGGCATAACTAATATATAATAGCTATTGATAATAAGTAATAATTTTTTTTATTAATTATTAACTGTCAAACGATTTTAGTTTCGCCAAGATTTTTTTAAAAAACAAATTGCCATATTTTCAATTTGCACATCATTATCCAACTTTTAATTTAACAAATGTTTAACCAAGGTTTATTCAAGGTTTAATCAAGTTTTAATTTAATTAAGGTTTAGCCAAATTTTTATTCAGCAAAGGTTTACCCAAGTTTTAACAAAAGTTTAGTCAAGGTTTAACCAAAATTTTATTTAACAAAGGTTTAATCAAGTTTTAGCCAAATATTAATTTAACCAAGGTTTACTCAATGTTTAACCAACATTTAGCTAAATTTTAGTTTAGCCAAGGTTTAACCAAATTTTAATTTATCCAAAGTTTAGTCAATGTTTAGCTAGATATTGTTCAACCAAGTTTTAACCTAGTTAAATTAGTCTAACCAATGTTTAGCCAACCTTTGGCCAAATTTTTATTTAGTTAATGTTTAATATTCAAGGTTCAACCTAGGTCTAGGCATAAACACCATGTGAACCTAACCTAGGTGTGACATAAGTTACTTTAATTTTTAAGCTAGGTTAATTAGTAGGTAGTAAATTACGTTAATAAGTAATAGGTAATACTTTAAGTTAATTTGGAAAATTATATATTTATGCATATCTTAATTAAGTTGGTAGGTTAAGAAAGTAAATCAATAGGTTAGGTGGGTATGTAAGTATTTAAATAGATAGGTTGTCATTTTACGAGGATTTTATTTTAATTTGGGATTAAAAAATTTATTGTGCATATCTAGTGATATAGTTTGCAACATTGCAAAATTATATATATATATATATATATATATATATATGGGATAATTTTTCTAGTTGCAATTTTTTTTACAACTAGGTTGCAACTATAAAATTGTACCATATTTCTTGTTCTCCATTTTAATCTTGTAGACTTTATAAAAAAGTGCATTTGAAATATTGAAAACACAAAAATGACATTAAAAAGAACATGTCATTTGAGATGAACCATAAAAGGGCTTGACCTAGATAAGTACCCTAGGTACCCTTGATTTATTTACCTACTTACATAAAAATTATTTCTTAATTTTTTTAATAAATGCCATGTGGCATACTTTGATTCTACCAAATGGCAATATGTGAATGGGCTATATTTTAGTTGCAAAAATGTGGATTAGCTACAAATTGGATACAAATGGTCAACGAATGAGATCGTATATGTTTGATCGTATCCATTGTCCATGTGGAATGTGCTAATATCATCATGAATCATCAATTGTGACTAGACGTTGAATGCAACTTCACTTGTGTATTTAATGGATTTTTAGTCACATGTGTTGATTACAATTTTTTTATAGTTGTAAATTGACTCTTTTCTTTTAGATTGTTTCTTTGCAAACTTACAAAACATCATCAAAGCTCAAAATTCTAATTCTAATATTGTCATTTACAAAAGTAAAAATATTAAAAGCTTGAAGACTAAATGAAGTTCAAAACTAGATGAAGTTTATGGCTACATTACTTTCATTAAAATATTCAATTTTCATGGGCATAGACCATAATTAACACAAGCCCTATTCCACTCCAAACTATATAGGCCAAGTTATGCATTAAAAAACTTTTTCTTCATAAAAACATATATGAAACGTTTATAAATTTTCTCCTATTCTATAACACACACACACACACACACACACATATTACAAGGCCCAAAATAAATACTTTGAAATTTTTCTTCCAAGCCCAAAACTTCACAACTCACACAAAAGTTTCATGTTATAGTCATAAAATTTAGATTTGACCTTTCATCTTTTCACATATGTCATTTTTTTATATTAAAAATTATTGATTAAATAGTTTTATCAAGTTTCTTGCCAAAGCTTGACCTTTAATTTTGGTAGTCTCAAATAAACCAATCGCAATATGCTTAGGTTGCTAATCAACCCCCAAGAATTTAATAACAAGTGAGAAACATCATGTGCCCTCTCAGACATCCATAAAGCAATTACAAAACCTACGTTGTTTTAAATTGGCAAAACAAACATTTGTTTGGTGTTTTCCTCCAAGTTAGGGACACCTCTTATGAAAATTGGTTTCTTGAAGGAAAAACAACTCAAGAACACAAATGTATTTCCAAGTGCTTTAACCATTATACTTTCCTTCAACCACATAGGTAAGGCATATGCAAAAACAAATCACAATTAAGGTCTTGTGAATTTTGTTTTTGGTGCACATCATCATTTCTAAAAGGATATTTTGTGTTCAATGTTTTTAAAATTGCACTTGGAAACACAATAGGCTTTTTCTTTTACTTACTATCTTTCCAACATTGGCAACTTTGGATTGTTTGCTTCCTTCTTCTCATGTTTTTTGCAAATATAGCACATTGTTCTACATCCACATATTTTTTCAACTCTATTGTTTATTAATTTTAAAATAAGATATTAAACCTTTCTTAGACTTCAAAATTGGATTAGAATTATTTATTGAATTGTTATAACAAATTATATAACACATTATCTATGCATTAATAACATTGACTTCAAGATTATCATTAACACAAAAAAATCCTTTTTAAGGAATTTATGTTATGTGGTTTCCCAAATTTTCTTTCAACATGCAATTTGTTGAAGGATGGAGTTCATTATATGTTCCTAATTTTTTTGTAGCTCCAAGTTGGTGAATCTTCATGTATTTTTCCTTTGAATTTTTTTTCTTTGTTTTATTTTTTATTTTCATTTTAAATGGAAGTTTGCTCCATTTTTAACAAGATTGTGTTACCAATCAAAAGTATGGAGAAACCCAAATATATATAACACACCAAGTTATTTAGTTTTTTTTTTCTTGGTCCAAATATATATATATATATATATAACACCAAGTTATTTATGTTTTTTTTATTCAATGTAACTACTCAAATCCTACAAAATGAAAATAGAAAAAAATGCAAAGTAGAGGTTGAAAATAATTTTAAAAATCCATTCACTTCACTTTGCTCTTTTCATTTGACAATGAATTTATACAAGTGCAATATAATGGGAAAAAATATATACAATTAATGTAGCTAAAAATATTTTAAAAATAGAAAAACATAAATATTATTGTTATAGAACAAAAATGTACATACACGTTTGAAAAGAAACACATGCATACATTTTTATAAAAGATACAAACAAAAATGTACATTTTTGGGCACATACAAACAAAACAGGTAAACAAACAAATTACAAACAACAAGAAAAAAAGAATAAATAAATAAATAATTGAACAAACAAACAAACATAGAAAACAAAACAAATCAACACAAGGAGAAGAACAAACAAACTAATGACAAGATTTTTAAAAATTGAAAATCACATGAATAAAGTTACAAAGTCCCATATATTGGTTGTTTAACAAAATTTATAATTCAATCAAGGAGCTATATTAAGATCATTTTTATCCTCAAAGAAAAAATATATAATTAATATAAAATATGCATTTAAATCTTTGGTATTAAAAGCATATAGGAAAAATATAACATAAATACAAGAGGCTTAGGTAGTGTAATCCATATGTTTCCTTGATTATGGAGTATTCTTTGACAAGAGGTATGATCTTCAAGGTTGTATAAATAAGTTATTGGTAAACTAATCCCTAATACCTACATACCAACAATGTCATCATTAGTGTTGGGCAGTTATTTACTTTTATGATGAAGCTTTAGTTCTCATTTTAAATAATAAATTGGAATTTATTTTTTCCAATTTTGGTTCCATAAAAAATTAGAACTTAAAATTTGGTTCCACGTTCTATTCTTTAAAAAATAATGGTTTTCATACCAATTTTTAAAATCAATTCCAATTTGGATCTATTGTTACTAAATGGGATTGGACCAACATTAATTAATTGTTTAATTGTTGATTTAACATTGGTTAAATCCAATAATTTTTTGTTTTGATTCTTTTTTTTTTTGCATATAATTTTTAATAAATAGAACTACAAATGATAGTTTTTACCAATGTTGGGTGGGTATTCGAAAGTTTGGGTAATACCTACTGGTTCTAGTTCTAGTTATGCACACCAATTTTATCTTGGACCTTGATTTTTATATTCATCAATATAATGTAACATTAGATTCACCCTATTGTAATATCCAAATAAAAACTTGGAACCTAATGATTGTTGAGTTTGTAATTGACTATATACCTTGCTTCAATAAGGTTTTGTTTTTCATCAAGGTTTCAAGTTTCTTAGTTGGGGTTATGATTTATGGCATTAGGCTTAGGCTTAGGGCTTAGGGTGCCTTGTTTATCCTCTTGCTTTGTTTTTAGTTGCAACATGTCACCATTGCTTTTTTTTCTAGTGCAAGGCCATTGCCACTTTTTCCACCATGGACCATCGTTGTTTTTTCCAATGGATTGTCAATGTGCCTTGTCTTTTTACTTTCAACAATTTTTTTGCTTCAACTTTAGTTTTTGTGTTTGTTGGATTATTGCAACACTAATGACAATGTTTTGGGTCATCATCATCTTCTCATCTCAAACTAAAGTTAAACTAGGATCATAAGAATGTTCAAATGTTGAGGTAGATGTAACTTAGGGGATCCTTCCACCAAAGCTCCTAACCAATTGAAGTTTGTGTTTTCATACCCATCAATCATCAAGTTATTAGACATTTTTTGTGTTGAATGATGGTGCGAAAATGTTTGTAACCATAGATGATGTGGTGCATTGTGTGTTAGCTAATTCATGGGCTAGAACATGAAGCTAGGGGAAAACACAAGGGACTAAAAGGGGTTGCTTTTGTTGGGGAAGGTTGTAGATTCCAAGAGTTAAATAGAAGAAACCTACCAAAAAAAGAATTCCCCCTTTTTAGATCACAAAATTTTTTGGTAACCAATGCTCCTATCACAAATCAAATCTTACACAACATGCATTTTTAGAAGACTTGGTATTATATGTTGCAAAGGGTGTCTACTCTTTTTGTTTTGTTGAAAATTCATGGCTAAGAGGATTAGTCTTGTGAAAATGTGGGAAGGTGCAAATTCCACTTTAACACCAAATTGTGATTACGGTCCTTGGGTGCAAATGGGATAACACGAGCCACACCCACCTACTTTTTGATTACTTTTGTGACTGCTTTTTGGGAAATATTCATAGAATATTCTTGAAATATCCTTGAAAAGTTTTTCAAAAAAATCTTTAAAAAATTAATTTTTTTTTCATATTATTTTTAGAAGGTTTATGTTGAAAATTTGAAAAAAATGTCATATTCAAAAAAAAAAAATCCATTCACAAATGCTTTTACTACTTAAAAGCAAGTGTTATAATGTTTAATGAATGTTTTTTTAAAAATTTTACTCATTGGATTAATTTCAAATTAATTCACATGTTCCCATGATATATTGAAAATACAATTATATAAAAAAATCTTACAATTTCAACATCAAATTAAGTTACAACTTTAAAACATGAAAAAATCAAGTAAACATTACACTTGTTATGGTATGTGTTATTATGACTGTACACCCTTTTCGAATATGGTGAACGAAACAAGGGATAAATATATCATCGTTGCCCTTGCATCTGACATAACTTGTATTTGTTCATTTGATTTGTGGATGTTTCAAGTTGCTACAATACCTTTGCTATGGTTATTAGCTTTGTCAATAGTTCACGGAACCCACCCATGCAACTATTGGGATTTTTGAAGTGCATAACATAACATGTGCAACCATGGTAAGCTAAATAAAAATCTTGTTGGATTCATTTGGTTTACTTAACAAAATGATTGCATATATATATAAAATGAGTGGTTTAATTTGAACACTTTGATTTATGCATTGACTTTTGTAGTGTCATGTTAACATTTGTAGGGTCATGCTTTGGCCATGGTATGTCAAAGGTAACCCAATATGCTATTAATATACTAGGATTTATGTTGGATTTTCAAAAGTTAGCTTGGAAGAAATTTAATCATCTTTACAAGAAAAGCATTACATGGACAAAAAGATCTAAAAAAGGGAGTTAGGAATGGAAGGACTTTTGTATTGGGTGAAAGCACATTATAATGGCCAAAAAATGTTGTCACAATATTGTTTTTCAAAATTGTGCAACTTTCAACTTCCACCAAGTCAATTTTAAAAGAGGTTTTCATAAATTATACTCAAAATAAGGTAATTCAATTTCCAAATAATGAAAATTTCAAAGGAAATTACATTTTTGATTAATGTCAAATGATTAAATGATATATTTGTGAGAAAATAAATGTTCTCACGATATACTACAAAATGCAAATATACTCTAAAAATGATTCAAATATTTGCAAAACTTAATGAAGTATTTAGTCATTTATTGAATATAAATTGATTATACCATTTCAATTACAATTGAAAAGTTTGACTCATGTGATTTCACAAAAAACATCTAGACAAGTTTTTCATTCAAATGAGCATAAATATGTTTAAAAAAAACATTTTGTTGAAAAATTATTTTCATTTGAAAGATGACAAGAATTATGTTGGAGGCGTTTGAATCAAAATCCATTTTATATGTTTATCAAAACACTAGATCAAAGAAAAATTGCCCCCAAAATATATTAAACAAAAAGTATTTTTTCTTGCCTAAAATGCCCCCCCCCCCATAGTGTGCTTTCACTTTATGTTGTAGGGTTGCTCGTTAAAATGTTGAAAATTTTAGTGAAGACATGATTTGCCTATCATGTCATCTTTTTTTAGGAAGCATTGGAATACCAAAATGTTATTTCCATTTTCTATGGATGGAAATAAGTTGCACATTTTTTTTTATAGTACATTGACATCATTCTAGACTAGGTTGTTGTTCAAGTCATTATAAATACATTTCTTTGTATTGTGAAGTTTTGCATTTAAAACCAAATCTAGGTATATTGGTTGTTGTTAGATGTAGTTTCTTCTGCTTTCAATTTATGCATTGTCATGAAAGTTATTGTAGTTAGGATTCAAACTTTATAATAACCATTGATTTGTGAGGATTTTGATTTAAAACTGTAGGAATTCAAGTTGAGAATGATGACACAAGTCATCAATATTCCAACAATTTTTGTGACATTAAAATTAGTTTACAATCAAGCTAAAACCTATTACATGCTAGTTACTATGTTTGATCCTCATTTCAAGAACATGGAGATCTTATGAAACTTCATAGGCCATACAATTGCCTTACAAATTGTGATCAAATATGACATTAATATCTTCTATCCTTTTCTATTACATGTTCTCTTCATTTGAACTTTATTAAAGCATTAACAAAACTAGCAATAATTGATGTCAATGACTTGTTCTTTTCACAAGTTGCATCAAATTATGATGTAGTCATGTCCAGTTTGAAGAATGAACTACAATTATTTTGACAATTGTTTGTGCAATCAATAGAGATTGAGAACCCTTTGGTGTGGTGGGCAAATCATGCTTTGCAATTTTTGAATATCTCCTTCATTTTTTAATATTTCCTTCTTGGTTCATTAAGTCCTTGGTATTATGGGATTTGAATTTGAAATTGAGTGAATTTCTATTGTTGTAAGTGTCATCATTAATTTGAAATGGTCTTGGTTTTGCATTGAAAATTTGGACCGACTCATTTTCATCATTAAACATTGGCCCAATGATGCATATGATGGGTGTGATGGACCTTCAAAGCCAAAAGGTATGGCTGAATTTTTTTACATCTAAAGCTAGCTTGATTGAAAAGCATAAGAAAATGTTGAAGCAACATGATTTGTTTGAAAAAACTTCAAACAATGATTTCATGTGATTACAATCAAGATTCCTTTTTTCAACTATCAACTATGTTCAATGTTTGTTTAAAATATTCTGATTTTCAAAATTTGTGTGAATGATTTGAAATGTGTTATTTTCTAGGTGTTTGCAAGTTGGTTGAAGTTATGTTATTATGGTGGAGTTTGAAGACTTACATGACATAACAATGCTTGATATTTCCTTATCTCACAAATTTTCCTTTGATGAAATGGGTTAAACCTAAATTAACCCTATGGACATAAGTTAGAGTTCAATTAAGGGTGGGATTCGAGTTCTAAATTGTTGTCCAAGTTTTTCAAAATCAAATGAGCCCAAAAGCCCAATTTTGAGGAAAGATTTTGCACATGTGAACAAGGAGTAGGCATATGAATTGGTTGATATTGAAAATTTCACATGTGAGCAAAGAATGAAACTTTCACATCAATAGACTTTATGGTTTAGAAATTAAAACAAATGCAATACTTACAAAATGTGTAGTTGGTTGTAATTACAATGAGCAATTTTTGTTGTTTTTCACAAGCAAAGCCCTAACTCTGAACCCAAAAACATAAAGCCTACTACCCGAGAATTGGTTTGAAAAATGAACATTAACCTTAATTGGAGGTTCTGAAATATATTTTAAAAAATCAGAACCTTATCCAGAGGTTCTAAAATAATTTAAAAAAAAATTCAGAACAATATCCAAAGGTTCTTTGAAAATCATTCAATAAAAAAGAACCAACCTTGACGGTTAACAAAACAGAGAACCTCACAACACTGGTTCTTTACCCGCCAAAGTAGGTACCCATACACAACTAGTCCTCACCACCCTACTAATGGCCAATTATAGCCACCTTATTGGGCCACCTTATTCTTAGTCACAAAACTGAGGTTAGGCTTAAAGCAACCCAATTGAGTCATTCAAATCTCAGATGAAAAAATTGTTACAAAATTGTTGGATTTCATGGGCGGATGATAAAGATTGGCCCATCCATATGAATGGATGGATGTACACGTCAAGAATCTAATGAATATTGAAATAAACCGTTACAATAATATCTGTTTTCAAAAAGGGGCAGCTCAAGATTGACTAGCTTCTCCATTGTAGGAAGGAAATTGACCTCAAAATAATGGAAACCTAAGCTCTCAAAATTCTTCTAGAGACCGTGACCTAAGGATGTAACCAACTTGGAGTCATCCTAAGCACTCAAAAGATGACCTACCTGAATGATCTATAAGCATACTTTGTCACACTATATTTTAAGCTTTGCTTTTAGTTCTCATTTTGAAACCACTAAAATGCCCATATGCTCTCTCGATTGCAATGGATTGATGATAAGTGGGTAAGAAACAAATTTTTATTGGGTTTCAATTGCCTAGCTAACCATGGTGATTAACTCAATTGCATTTTTAGCAGCTACCTACAAATTACCAGAAATTCAACACAGAAGAATTATTTAGGCAAAGTTGGTGCCCAACCCAGTTACCCCAACTCTTGGGAATTACGAATTGGGTATCCCATACAAGCATGCATGGTGCAGTCATAGAAACCCTAGGAGACCTTCTAACAAAATTTGCAAATTGAAAAGAAAATATACTAGGTTACTAGATTATTTAGGGTTTAAAAGTGCAAACATACAAACAAACAGATCAATACATCTTTTGAAAAGTGAACAAGAGAGTTTGTTTGTTTGGTTTTTGAGAGATAAGGGGTGGGGTGGGAAATGGATTTCCAAGGATATGGACTATTGGAAAAAGTTAAGGGAACGAATTATGAAGAATTAATATTTTCATTCTCACATACACTCAACGTACTTGCAACATTAGTTGTTTGGAATATGTAGTCAAATCTAACTAACCTTTGAGAAATACGTCATTTGCATGTTTATATATATATATATATATATATATAGTGTTACAATTACAATTTTTGAATCAAGCCAAAACAGCTCTATTCAAATCTAGTCACTTGAATGTTTAAAAAAAAAAGAAGGTGAATAAGTTCAAAGCACAATTTTTGAAATAGGTTGACTTTACCAAAGACTAGCTTTTATCCTAAAAACCCAGGCAATTTCCAAATGCCCATTACCATGGGTAGCATTTAAATCATAAATTTATTTAATACGCACTTTTAAATCTTCAACTTCAGTAAATATAAGTGCACTTGAAGATTGCAAACTTTAAAAATTTTAACTTTTCCCAAATTTTTTTGGGTTATTTGTGGTACTTCTTTCTCTCTCTATCTACATGTATAAAGACATCAACCAAACCTAGTGTCAATATAGTATCGTATACCCTACTACCTTGGCAGCTTCAACACTAATTATATTATTATTGGATTTAAAAAGATAACAAATTTTTTTTGAAGGGAAATATCGAATCTTAAAGAATATTTTATTTGTTGAAATGAAATCTCAAAATTAGTTAAATATTCAACAAACATATGTCGAAGCTACAAAGGTATTAGGTAGTTACAATGTGACTCTTTTTAATTAGTTGTGGGGACCCCCAAAGTTCTCTCTCTCTCTCTATATATATATATTTCTTTTGTGATGGGCATCATTGATTGGCCCATCAAAAGAAGCTTAATCATGCTTTGAACAGTCCCAAAATAGACATAATGTAGTCTCCTCCTTTTGGGCTGCTTATATAAGTTAGAAGAGTAGAACTGAGGGCAAAGGCTATGGGATAAAGTGAGGTGCTATTGGGAACATGTTTGAGAACACATTGGGAACCACGTGGGAACATGATGAGAACAACAAAAACCCAAAAAATCCACCCCTATCCCCTAATGCAGTGTCCATCACATATGGGCATTTCAAGAAATGAAATGCCTATAGAGGTGGGCATTTCACATTTTGAAATGCTTACATTGCTTTTCTCAATTTTTTTTACCATGGTACCCAGCAAGTGCCCATTGGGTATCATGGTTTAAAATTTAAAAAAAGAGATACATCAATATCTATTATTTTTTCACTGTGGTATGGGGCAGGTGCTACTGGGTATCACGATAAAAAAAAAGA
>Ga0209611_10002479_pt1 | contig 32429 bp, 20 predicted proteins | sample S1TSphgellanicum_3_FD_187693 | JGI IMG/M metagenome (GOLD analysis project Ga0209611, IMG submission 187693) | Host-associated microbial communities from peat moss isolated from Minnesota, USA - S1T2_Fc - Sphagnum magellanicum MG (SPAdes) (version 2) | ecosystem: Host-associated > Plants > Peat... | reverse complement strand
TTCTTGGGTAATCAGCAATATCCTACATGTCGCAGCCTCGTTTATAACGGTGGACAGCAAATGTTTGATGCCTCCTACGACGGCGTCAGCGCCGGCACAGAACCAAGTCCCCAACAATTCGTCATGCAGGCGGCAACGTTGGCCTCGGATTTGGCTACGGTGTCATTTTATCAAAATGGTGTTGCAAGCGGGACGGGAACATTGAGTCCCGCGCTATCCAACATGACGCCGGGAGTGACCATCGGGGGTGTTACCAACGGCAATGTACTGAGTCAATGCTTCCAAGGTGACATTGCCGAGGTGCTCGTTTACGACCATCAGCTTTCGTCGACAGAAATGCAGCAGGTAAGCCTGTATCTCAGCGGTAAGTATGGATTCTATTATCCGGGCGCCTCCTGGATCAGTACCTTTACCTCGACTGTCCAGGCGGAGATTAATCGCAACCAGTGGAGCATAACTCAAGCTAACGCCTACGTCGCAATGCAATCGGCGAATCCGTCCATGCTTACCAACGGCTTAAAACTGTGGTTGAAGGCAGATTCGGGCGTTACGACAGGCATTGGATCGTATGTGAAAGGTTGGACAGATCAAACCGGAAGTTATCCGGTATCACAAAACAGCGTCCTTGGCCAACCTCAACTCATTCCGAACGATTCTAATGGGGAACCGGCTTTGCGATTCAGCGGCAGCCAAAGCCTGACAAATGTTTCCGGCCTGGGCTCTGGAGCAAGTGCCGACATGACTATTGTTACGGTTGGCATGACGACTGCACCTTCAAGTTCAGAATACAGTTTCTACTCAGGCAGCGGCGCCACGGGTGGAAGCCGCGCCGTGGGCTATAACGGTTCTGAGGAGTACTTCGACACAGCGGGAAACACTGCCTCCGGTGCAGCATCTCCCAGTCAAGGGGTCTTCGCCATCGAAACTGCATCAATCAACTCCTCTCTTAACACCGTCACTTTCTACCGCGATGGCACCCAAACCGCGTCGCAATCGATCAGCAATGTTAGTAGTCCTACGTCCGGCATTGCAGTAGGCGGCGGAGCTGGTGGTAATAGTGCCTATTGGAAAGGAGATATCAGCGAGGTCTTGGTCTATGACCACCAATTATCCTCTTCCGAGTTGCAACAACTGGGTCTCTATTTGGCCAATAAGTACGGCATCTACTATCCGGGCGCCTCGTGGATATCAAGCTACAGCAGTGCCATCCAGACTCAGATCAACGCAAACCAGTGGAACGAGGCTCAAGCCAACCAATATGCTCAAATCTCCAGCGTCCTTCCCGTCCCTTCAGGCTTGATTTCTTGGTATCGTACCAACTCGGGGCTCATTACTAATACCCAAGGTCAGGTGACCAGCTGGCTCGATAGCGGCATGGCGGGTAACAACATCACTCAAGTTACTCCCGCCAACCGTCCGACCGCGGCAAATGACCCGGTCACTGGAACTCCCACTGTCAACTTCACGACCTCGCAGAGCCTCACCCAGAATAGTGGTTACCCCACCGTGACTGCTTCCAGCGTGAGTGATTGCACTATCATCGCTGTGGCATCGACCTCAGCAGCTTCCTCCATGAGCTATTCGCCACTGGTTCAGTATGGAACGTCAGTCAATAACCTATCGCTGACTTCGCTTTTATATCACTACTCAGGTAGCTCATTATATCAGATGTTTTATGACGGTTACTTTTACTATACCCAGGGCGGAACCGTATCCTCAACTGCTAATCTCACGACTTCGGCCGTTACCTATACCCACTCAAGTGGGGCACTTAGTTTCTATCTTAATGGAACCGCCAATGGAACGGCCACCGCTGGTGGAACGGGGCAGTTTTCCGAGAATGTAACCTTGGGCGGAACACTAGGAGGAACTGCTTGGCAAGGAAACATTTCCGAAGTCCTTATCTATAATCGCGTTCTAAGCTCCACTGAAATTCAGCAAATCCAGACCTACATCAACGCCAAATATCCTTCTGCCGCTCCACCCACCATCAGCCCCAATGGCGGAAATATTACCACCTCGACGAGCATCACGCTTTCTGGAGCTACTACTCCCAATGTCATACGCTACACACTCGACGGCACGATTCCCTCGGGGACCTCGACTCAGTATTCCTCGCCATTTACTTTGTCAACGGATGGCCAGGTTGTAAATGCCGCTATCTTTTCTGGAACCACTCAGGTCAGCCAGATCGCATCTGCCCAATTCTGGATCGGTGATACCTATCACATCGGGATCCCGGACGCATGGCAAACGGAGTATTTGGGCAGTGTCACTGACCTCAATCCAAGTGCCTCAGTACCGGGTGGGAGCGGACTCACTTACTTGCAGGCTTATCAATGGGGGTACAACCCCAACATGTATTCCACCAATGGTGACGGCCTATCAGACTTGGTTAACCACCAGCTTGGCTATGCGGCAACGGATACCGACATTAATGGATACACGGATGCAAGCGGCAATCCGATGACAAACGCGCAACAGCTAGCACTAGGTCTCGATCCATTTGATGCAGGGGTTAATCCTCCCCAGCCAACACCGCCGTCTCCCAATCCAAACGATCATACGCCGCCGCCGATTAACCTCACTCAACCCTCAAACGCGACTCTGTTGCCATGAAGTCGTTCTCATTTCGAAATGTTAAACGGGTTATTCGCATTCAAGCTCGGCGGGTTGTTGCGGCGGCAATGATGCCGATCTTCCTTCTCAGTCTTCTCCCCCCTTCGGCCTGGGCAGACTCAGGAACGTCGAACGTCAACTCTTTGCCACAGCCGCAATTATCGCCCAAAAATGTTCATGTTAATAAACGTGAACCAAAGGTCTCGCCTTATCGGGGGGTTCAATTGCCGGCCCAGCCTTCCGACGCTGATATCACCTATTCTCATGCGTTTAAAGAGCCCTTGGTCCCTGTTGGAGGAACCACCACACCTGCGGAGAATCAAGCTTTGGCAGGTGCTGTAAGGAACTATTTGACTCGAAAAGATGAAAACGATGTATCAGCCATTACAGATTTTCTAAGCACGTATCCTAATTCTGCTTGGCGCGCATCCCTCGATCTAAATATTGCCGAAGATTTATTTAATACGGGTAGTTTTTCGATAGCGCTCAAGACATGGGATGACGCATGGACGCGCACTCAGTCTTTAAAAGACACCGCCGGACAGAAAATAGCCGACCTTGCGGCTGCTAAACTCGCAGAAATGAAAGCGCGCATCGGCCGTACAGATGAACTTGACGCTCTTTTTACGCAACTAAAGGGTAGGAGTATTTCCGGAGTTTCAGCGCAACTATTAATGCAGGCGAGAGCCGGCCTATGGCTGATGCACAATCGACCTCAAGACGCATTTCGTTGTGGGCCATCCGCCCTTCAAGAATTGTACATAGCAACAAACCATAAGTTAAGTCACCCGGATGTAATCAAAAAAACCAAGTCGACTCCGCATGGCATCGCGCTTGCCGACGTGCAATCCCTTTCCACGATGATTGGAATGCCAATGCAAATGGCAAAGAGAACCAGTTCGGACGCCACGTTCATAAGTCCCGCCGTGATTCATTGGAAGCTGGGACATTATGCTGCGCTAATAGGAGAGAAGGGCGGAAAGTATATTGTTCACGATACTACATTTGGGGGACAACGATTTTTGATTAGCGGGAAAACATTAGAGCAGGAAACGAGCGGCTACTTTCTTGTGCCTCAAGGTGCTCTTCCCAAGGGCTGGGTACCGGTCACTCAAGATGAGGGAAGCAAAGTATTTGGTAGAGGCGACCCCGAGGATGACGATTACTTTGACTACTCCCCTGATGATTCCGATTCTGGTGACGGCGATTGTGGTACGGGAGGAGTCGGCGATCCTGACACGCTCCAAGTCGACGACGATAATCCCTGGTCTGGCGATCCAGATGGCGTGGCCGGGGATAGTGGGGATAATACCGGTGACGCAAATTGGGCGGGTGAAGATAAGAGCGACATGCCTGACAGCGAGGCAGCCATGTCGGTTCCCATTGTGAAATCCATGCTAGTCAGTCTGGGACTAGTTGACACTCCCGTTCGTTACTCTCCTCCGTTGGGACCTGTAATGCACTTCACCGTGCATTACAACCAAAGAGAGATCGCACAACCAACAACTTTTACTTATGCAAATCTAGGGCCGAATTGGACCTTCAGCTATTTGGCTTATGTCACCCCCAATGACACGTACGCTAACGTTTATGAGCGAGGAGGAGGAGAAGAGGTTTATTATTACGATTATCAGGCAAATGACTATTCTCCTGCTCAACGCACTGGCGCGGTCTTGTCACAAGTAAACTCTACTACATGGCAACGCCAATTGCCGGGAGGAGAGATCGAAACCTTTGGACAGCCGGATGGTGCGGGAAATTATTTTCTGACCCAAATTACAGACCCACAGGGGAATTCTTTGACGCTGGGATATGATTCTCATATGCGACTCGTTTCACTGACTGATGCAATAGGTCAAGTAACAACTGTTAGCTACTCATCAAGTACTTTTGGACAACCGGGATTTTATACCATTTCTCAAGTGACTGACCCATTTGGTCGATCAGCTAGTTTTTCGTATGACACGTCGGGGAGATTAAAGCAAATCACTGATATATTGGGATTAACATCCCAATATTCTTATACGGGTTCGTCCACCTTTGTTAATTCCTTGACCACACCATACGGAGCCACTTCATTTGCCTACGGCGATAATACGACCGATCCTTCGCTTGGGAGTACTCGGTGGGAGGAAACCACGTATCCCGACGGAAACAAAACGAGGACCGAATATAACCAAACGCAAGTTCCCTCAGGAGTCACCTCCGGTGGAGGAGATACGGCCGGGATCCCGGCCGGCATTTACTCTGGTACCGGAATAAATGGATATCTTCAGTACCGTAATACCTACTACTGGGACAGACAAGCTATGGCGAGCTATCCAGACAACTATAGCCATGCTGAGGTAACCCATTGGATGCATACTAGCGACATCAACACCTGCTCAGATGTGCAAGAAAGCCTTAAGAAGACTAATCAAAATCGCATTTGGTATGGATATGCCGGAGCCATTTCCTCGATACAAGCCAGCGATACAATGCTCGCTAAACCGACGCAAAAGGCTCGCATTATGGATGACGGTTCCACACAGCTTTATCAATACCAATATAACGCTATTGGCAAGGTCACTAAACAGATTGATCCTCTTGGGCGCGAGACGGATTACATTTATTATCCTAATAACATAGACTTGGAAACCGTTGAACAGGTTAACAGTGGTAGCGGCACCGGATATGACATCGTGGCTAGCTATACTTATAATAACCAGCATGAAGTTCTTACATCAACGGATGCGTCGGGCCAGGTAACGAGAAACCTCTACTATCCCAACGGTCAGTTGGAAAGCTCTACAAATCCAAAAGGTCAGACGACTACCTACGCATATAGTAATGGCTATCTTACAAGCATCACAGGTCCTACGACGGGCGCCCAAACCACGTTAACTTATGATGGGCTCGGACGTATACGAACCATGACCGATTCTCAGGGATACTCTACCACGGAAGAGTACGATGCTGCCGACCGTCCAACTTTAGTAACATATCAAGATGGAACGACCACACAAACAATCTACCAAAACCTAGACGTCCAATATACAAAAGATCGATTGGGGCGCGTAACACGTTATTTCTATAATTCGCTGCGGCAACGAATAGCGGCACTTGACTCTTTAGGACATACCACAAGTATGAATTGGAGCTTATCTGCCGGCTTGAGTTCCGCTATCGATCCACTAGGCAATACAACAACGTGGAAATACGATAATCAAAGTCGACCGTATGAGAAAGATCTTCCAGATGGAACCAAGCAAACAATTACTTATGAAGGTACAACGAGTAGGATTCATTCCATTACCGACAATAAGGGCCAAGTAGCAACCTTAGCCTACACATCGCATCCAGTGACGCTTGCGGGCGCATCCTTTACAGGAGAAGATAACTCGATAGCGAGCATAACCTACACTAATGCTACGGTAGCCACTCCCACGGTGAGTTATACCTATGATCCCGTATACTCTCGCGTCGCAACAATTAGCGACTCAGCGACAGGAACAATAACGTATAATTACAATCCGGTCACTGCGAGCATAGGATCTAATTTGCTCGGTAGCATTCAGAAGCCTCTTGCCACCGTAAGTTACACCTACGATGAACTGGGACGACCATTGAGCCAAACTGTCGGCGGTGTTACATCCAGTGTTGGTTATGACGCATTGGGAAGGGTGACTACCGCGACTAACGCGCTAAGCACCTCTCCCTTTCAATACACCTATCTTGGTAGTACAGGTCGTGTATCGACCGCTACATATCCAAACGGGCAAAGCACTCAATATACATATCAGGATACTTCTTCTTCACCAGGAAATCCTTGGTTGACCGAAATAAAAAACCTAAATGCCACTGGGGGTATCATTTCTAAGTTCGATTATGGGTTTGATGAAGATGGTGAAATTACGAGCTGGACGCAACAAACCGACAGTAACCATCCTCAGAACTGGGCGATCCAGTACGATCAAAATGGGCGATTGAGCGGTGTAAATGTAGCTGATGCTGTTACGAGCACAGTGCTCCACCAGTATGCTTATCTTTATGACGCTGGTGGAAACCGAACAACGGAACAGATAGACGGCGTCGCCAATGGAGCTACCTATAATTATCTAAATCAGCTTACCGGTCAAAGCGCTGGCGGCAAAATGGTGTTTTCGGGCAACACGGGGACAATACCTTCAGAGGTCACGGTAGCAGGTAACGCGGCAACTGCATCTTATAGCACAAACTTTCTCGGCATTGCGAGTGTTACAACAGGGACAAATGCTGTGGCCGTAGTGGCCCACGATGTAAACGGCAATACGTCGACAAATAATTATCAGGTCGTCGTTCCGCCAAGTAGTTCTGCATTTACCTATGATAACAACGGCAATCTCTTAACCGATGGCATTCACACTTTTGCCTGGGATGCGAAAAACCAATTAGTTTCCATTATCTACAATGCGGGTGCAAATGCCGGAAATCATACCGAGTTTACCTACAATGGTCTCGGCGAGCGCGTCCAAATACTTGAGCGAACGGGAACGACTGTCGGCAACGGAACTATCACAAGCACTAAGCAGTATCTATGGGATCGAAATACTATTCTAGAAGAACTAGATGGTTCGAATAACGTTACTAAGCGATACTTTCACGAAGGAGAGCAAAGAGTCAGTGGGGGGATTACTACAAATTATTTTTATACACGAGACCATTTGGGCTCTGTGCGGGAAATGATCGCCAGCAATGGTAGTACGATATCGGCACGCTATTCTTACGATCCTTACGGCCGCGTCACGCCCGTTAGCGGATCTATTAGTTGCGATTTTCAGTATGGTGGCATGTACATGCACCCAGACTTACCAGGCGTGCCCCCGACAGGAACCGCTACGTCGGGGTTAAATCTGACCTCACACCGCGAGTATAGTGCAGCACTGGGAAGATGGATTAGCCGCGATCCTTCGGGAGAGGCATCAGGCCTGAATCTTTATAGCTATTGCAGTGCGGATCCGATCAATAACGTCGACCCACTGGGATTAACAGACACTCCCATTAATGACACCGATGTGAATGATGCTTTAACTCAGGTGTACGATAGAATGCAAGAATACCCTGAGACTATGACTAATGCGGAATGGGCTTGGATGATGGCAACATACATGGACACTCCTTATTTTAATGTCAGCTCGCCTCCCGGTACGCCAGGTGTCGACACTTTCACTTATAACGGAACAGAGTATCCTGAATTAATAGGGACGACTATGAGTGCACATGAAATTAATTATCTTGGCGTCGGAGCAGCGTTTGCCGCTTACGGCTGGTCGTACGAGGACGCCGTAGCTTTCACAGATGCATGGTATCTCGCTGAACATCATGAACTCCCCTCAATGAACGTGCTGCGAGCTCTTCTAGCGGGATATAATTCATTCGCGCAGCTTCGATATTTTCTTCCGCAGAGCGGACCTAGCGCATGCGCGGACGCAAGTCAGTCGCTTGGCGATCCTAGGGACAGAACTCGTTTTCCGCGGGACTAGCATTACAAGGTCATCATGAAAGGGTTCCCTCTTTATCTACTTATTCTTGGAGTTGCACTTAAAGTCGTAGAATGGGCGGCCTGCTACTGCATGGGTTTTACTGACAGGACATTGTGGGAGGCGTGGCGGTTAGCAGCGGTCGGCGCGACATTTGTAGTCTTACTAGTGCTATTCTTATTTATTCTCGGAAGGAGGGAGATGACGGTTTCTGTAATAGGATTCTGCGCCCTATCGGCTGTTATCTTAATGGGCTCTGTTTGGCGAGTCTCAAATTACGCAGTTTTGCTAGGAATTAGAGATAGTCTCGTACGTACCGGTACAGTAGATGAGCTACAACAATTTGCTGTCGCAATTCATCAGGCTGCGCCACATTCATATCAGCCTCCAGGTAAAACAAAAGTCTTCACTGGGAGAGACCTCGATAGTCTAGGAATGCGTAATTCGTATTCATTCTTGAAGTGGGGAGGCAATGGCGGAGGCCTTAATGGCCCAGCATATGTTAGTGAGTTAGATGGATTAGTAAATGTTCGCTGGGGCAGCTCCGCATTATGGCGATGGGGATTCAGTATTGTGCCTCAGAAGACAATAGCGAATACTGTAGTAACCAATGCCGACGTTCTTCATGTCCAAGAGAATGTCTACGCCGTTATCGATGGAGGCTAAGATGTATGGCAGCCTCAAAGGAATGGCTAGTAAAAGAGCATTCTTCGGTAGCTAGGGATAAATGATTGCGACCCCGCTAGTAGGATGCAATGCAGTTCAAGTAAATACCCTCCGCTGATAATCCAGAAATGACTTGCCCTTGAAAGTCCGCAAAAGCAGTCCTATTCCCTCTCTTACCATGAAAACCTTCGCCTATCGACGAGTCTTTAAGATGGTCTGGGCGGAGCGGCAGCGCATGGTTGCAATGGTTATGCTTCCCGTGTTTTTCTTGGGTCTCATTCCCCCCTCTACTCGAGGCGATACCTCCCCCAGTGGATCCGCCGCAATTCCATCTCCTGTCTTAACACCGAAGGATGTACACGTCAGCCGCGGCAAGGCGCATAGTAGCTACAAAGGTGTCCAATTACCCGCATGGCCTTCTGATAGTGACATTACGTATTCGCATGCTTTTCAGGAGCCACTTGTCCCGGTAGGGTTAACGACAAATAAATCCGAAGATCAAGCTCTAGCTGCGGCGATTAGGAGCTTTCTGCAGCGGCCAGATGTCGAGGACACATCGGCACTTACAGACTTTCTCGACCGGAACCCTAACTCCGCGTGGCGGCCTTCACTCGACCTCAACCTGGCTCAACTCTACTTCAAATCCGCGAAGTTTTCTAAAGCCTTGGCAGCTTGGGAAGACGCCTGGGCTCGCACGCAAGCCCTAGCCGATCAGCAGGGCGAAAAAGTCGCAAATCTCGCCGTTGGTCAGCTCGCTGAGATGAAGGCTCGTATCGGACGCACGGAGGAGCTCGATGCGTTGTATAAGCAGATCAAAGGACGAAACGTTTCTGGGCCCGCGGCACAGCTCTTAGTCCAGGCGAGGGCCGGACTCTGGTTAATGAAAACTCGTCCCCAAGACGCATTTCGATGTGGCCCTTCTGCACTTCAAGAACTCAGTATTGCCACAAAACATAAGATTGTTCACCCAGAGCTTATCAAGCAATCCCGCTCAACGGCTCAGGGCATTTCTCTTGCCGACGTGAACGCACTCGCGGCCAAGATTGCCATGCCCATGCAAATGGCAAAGCGCACAGAGGGATCTGATTTCATTGTGCCGGCTGTTATCCACTGGAAACTTGGACACTATGCAGCGCTGGTAGGTCAGCAGGACGGTAAATATATTGTTCACGACACGACTTTCGGCGGCGCGAGGTTTTTGGTCAGCGCCAAAACACTTGAGGAGGAAACGAGTGGTTATTTCCTCGTCCCCGTCGGGCGTTTGCCTCAAGGCTGGACCTCTGTCTCCCAAGCGGAGGGAAGCAAAGTCCTTGGGCGAGGCAATCCGGGAGATGACAATCCCTATTGCCTAGGCCCCACCGATGTGAATTCGGGAGACGGAGATTGCGGTAACGGCGGTGTGGGTGATTCGGAAACTCTTCAAGTAGACGACAATAACCCATGGAACGGCGACCCCGATGGGGATGCCGACTACTCAAATCCCAAGGGGGACGCCAACTGGGCCGGGCAAGACTCCAGCGATATGCCAGATAGCCAAGCGGCCATGACAGTACCGATCGTCAAGTCGATGCTCGTCAGCTTAGGTTTGGTTGACACCCCAGTTCGCTACTCTCCACCACTTGGCCCGGTAATGCACTTTACAGTACATTATAACCAAAGGGAAATCGCGCAGCCCGCGACTTTCTCGTACGCATGCTTAGGTCCTAATTGGACCTTCAGCTACCTCTCCTACGTAACTCCGAACCCAGCTTATGCTACCCTATATGAACGAGGTGGCGGCGTAGAGGTTTACAATGATTTTAATAGCACCACTAACAGCTACTCACCCGCCCAAAGAACCGGCGCCGTCCTGTCCCAAATCAACACTACCACTTGGCAAAAGCAGTATCCTGGAGGAGAAGTCGAAACGTTCGGACAAAGCGATGGCGCGGGCGATTTCTTCCTAACTCAAATCACCGATCCACAGGGCAATTCTCTTGCCCTTAATTACGATTCCCATATGAGGCTCGTATCGCTAACCGACGCTATCGGCCAGCAGACGAGCATTTCCTACGTTTCCAATACTGTTGGGAATTCGGAGTTTTATTATATTGCTCAAGTCACCGATCCGTTTGGTCGCTCTGCACAGTTCTCCTACGACGGTTCCGGTCGACTTCAACAGATTACTGATATCCTCGGGCTCGCTTCCCAGTACAGCTACTCCGGATCGTCCACATTCGTCAATTCACTGACTACGCCGTATGGAGTCACCAAGTTCTCTTACGGGGACAACTCGACCGACCCCACACTTGGCACTACCCGCTGGGAAGTGACGACCTTTCCGGATGGAAATCAGACCCGGACGGAATACAATGAGAGCCAGTATCCCTCAGGCGTGAATACCTCGAACGGCTCCGATTCTACCGGAGTTCCCGCTTCGATGAATTTTCAAAATAGTTTCATGCAATATCGCAATACCTACTTTTGGGATAGACAAGCAATGGCAAGTTATCCGGGGAATTATGCTCAGGCCCAAGTAACCCATTGGCTGCATACCAGCGACATAAACACCTGCTCCGATGTTCAAGAGAGTATAAAAAAGCCTGCTCAGAATAGAATTTGGTACAGCTATTCCGGTGCCATTTCATCGTATCAAGCCAGCGACACAATGCTAGCTAGACCGGCTGCAAAGGGACGAATCCTGGACGACGGAAGTACCCAGCTTTACCAATATCAGTATAACGGTATCGGAAAAGTAACACAACAGATCGATCCATTAGGACGTCAAACCAACTACCTTTACTATCCCAATAACATCGATCTCTACCAAGTACAGCAAGTGAATAGTGCGAGCGGAACTGGCTACGATTTACTGGCCACTTACTACTACAATTCTCAGCACGAAGTTACCCAACAGACGGATGCCTCTGGCCAATCTAGCTATTACAGCTATTACCCCAACGGGCAGCTCCACACTTTTACTGACGCGAAAGGTGATGTGACCACTTATAGCTATGCGAACAATTACCTCACTAATATCGCGGGTCCCGTAGCGGGAGCGACGACGAGCTTCACCTACGACGGCTTCGGGCGAGTACAGAGCATCACCGATTCCCAGGGTTACACCGATACGATCAATTATGATGCAGCAGATCGTCCCACATTGGTAACTTACCCAGATGGGTCGACCTGGCAAACGAACTACCATAATCTTGATATCCAATATAAGAAGGATCGTCTCGGTCGGGTAACACGGTATTTCTTCAATTCGCTGCGGCAGCAAATTGGAACTCTTGATTCGCAGGGTCACATTACAAACGCCAATTGGAGTCTGTCCGCTGGACTAAGTTCTATGTCCGACGCCTCAGGTGGCACTACCACGTGGAAATATGATAATCAAAATCGCCCCGTTGAGAAGGACTATCCAGATGGAACTAAGGAACTCACCGCCTACGAGAATACAACGAGTAGGGTTCATTCCATTACCGACAACGAGGGCCAGATCGCGACCATGACATATACGTCTAAGTCCGTTACCCTAAACGGTACCTCATTTACAGGTGAAGATAACTCAGTGGAAAGCATCGCCTATTCAAATGCCACGGTTTCTACCCCCGCGGTTAACTACAGCTACGATCCCAACTACGCGCGTCTTGTTACCATTAGTGATTCCGTGACCGGCGCGACTACCTTTCACTATAACTCCGTTACGGGAAGTCTTGGCTCAAACTTGCTGGGTACTGTACAGAATTCTTTAGCGACAATCAGCTATGGTTACGATCAATTGGGAAGACAAATTAGCCAAACGGTGAACGATAGTTCCACGGGCCAGGGACTATCCAATAATTCCTCGACTCTCGGCTACGATGCTCTGGGGCGCGTGACCAGTCTTTCCAATTCGTTAAGCGGCAGCGGATCATTCAGCTACGCGTACCTTAACAATACAAACCGCCCCACTTCCATCACATACCCGAGCGGCCAAAGCACTACCTACACCTATCAAGATAGCTCGACGACTCCAAACAATCCTTGGGTAACCGAAATAAAAAACAGGAACGCCTCGGGTGGGATCATTTCCAAATTCGATTATGGGTACGATAGCGATGGTGAAATTACTAGCTGGACGCAACAGACAGACAGCAATGATCCTCAAAACTGGGCACTTCAATACGACCAACAGGGTAAACTAAGTACAGTCAATGTGACAGACACGGTCAGCGGTGCCACTCTCCATCAATATGCTTATCTTTATGATGCCGTAGGCAACAGAACATCTGAGCAAATTGATGGTAACGTCACGGGCTCAACGTACAACCATCTCAATCAGCTCACTGGGCAAAATGCGGGAGGACCTATGGTCTTCTCGGGCAATACTGGTTCCGTGCCCTCGATGGTGACTGTGGCGGGTAATGCCGCAACTAGCGCTTACAGCACAAACTTCAGTGGAATGGCTAATGTTACGCAAGGTACGAATTCGGTGTCCGTGGTTGCTCACGACGTTAATAGCAACTTTTCTACAAACAACTACCAGGTTGTCATCCCGCCAGCGTCCGGAAGTTTTACTTACGACCTGAACGGAAATTTGTTGACCGACGGAATTCATACTTTCGGTTGGGATGCGAAAAATCAACTTGTCTCCATCATCTACAACGCAGGCGCGAATGCCGGAAATCATACCGAATTCACCTACAATGGTCTTGGCCAGCGGGTAAGCATTATTGAGCGGACAGGCACGACCATCGGCAGCGGGACAATTACGAGTACCAAACAATACCTTTGGTCCGGAAGCACCATTATGGAAGAGCGAAATGCTTCCAATATCGTTACCAAGCGCTATTTTGGCTCCGGTGAACAACGCATCAGTGGAAGCACTCCTACAAACTATTTCTATACTTTTGACCACCTGGGCTCCATACGGGAAATGATCGCGAGCGATGGCGCAACCATTGCCGCTCGTTATAGCTACGATCCGTACGGCCGGGCTACACCGGTCAGCGGTTCAATCAGTTGTGATTTTGAGTACGCCGGAATGTACATGCACCCTGATTTGCCCGGCGTTCCCGCTACCGGAGTCACTACTCCTGGGCTGAACCTCACTCAATTCCGAGCCTATAATCCAAACCTAGGACGATGGATCAGTCGCGATCCGTCGGGCGAGAGTAGCGGATTCAATCTCTATGCGTACTGCAGTGATAGCCCTGTAAGCCGCATTGATCCGTTAGGCCTTGACGACTCGGACAATCAATCGGACGACTTTGACAGTATGCAGGATTTGATGGACGAAATGAATGATATCTTCGGAGATGACGGGGATGGCGGTCCGGGGGCGTGCGTGGATGGCGATAGTATTCTGGATCAAGGGACAAATAGCAAGGGAGGGCAAATTCCAGGCACCGCGGGTCAGGAGCCTTCTGGAATCACTAACCAATGCTTGGCGTATTCCATGGCGCAGGTAATTAATAATTTGAAGGGGGCGGGGACAGTCACCGGCGCCCAGGTTAACCAACAATTTGGAGGCAAGCCCACAACCACAGCAAACGCTATAACTGTCTTTACCGCAAATGGAGTCAATGCGGTGGATATTTATCAAAATCAGATCACACAGTATCTATCGCAACCAGGCACTCAAATTCTTGTCTCCATTCCCACCTCACAACCTGGCATATACCATGCCGTAGTTATCGTATCAGCCGGTCCGAATGGAACCTATAATGTGTGGAACCCATTGCCTGGCGGTGCTACTGTAATACCCGGAAATACTATCATTGATTCTATTATTGTTACGAAGCCATGATACGATGAACAGGATATTCACATTACTTGTAATGATCGTGGGCTACGTTAGCTATGCTTACTGCGATGATGGTGCTGCTAGCTATACGGAATGGCCATCTGGGGGCTCCCGCCAGCAAATCGGAGAAGCGGACGTAGTTATTCATGTCATAGATGCCCCGACTTCTTTTGTCCAGTATGCGCATAAGCTGTTCGATGCACCGCCATCTTCGTGGTTCGTTGAATCTTATGAAAACTGGAAGCCCGCCCATTCACTCACTACAAAGGTCTGGAATATTAACATAATCGGCTATAAAAACGACAGCATAACAATTCTGGTAGCTCCAAATAAATGGATTAGGCTCAACGAAGCGAAAGCAATTCCACTTATAAATAAAATTATGGCTCCTTGTTATGATGTAAATATTAATGATAAGGCTCATCCACTTGCAGTAAGCCAAATGTCCCCGACGGTGCTAGAAGGGTATACCCAGGCCGTTGTTCAGCTGTATCGCAACATTCCGGGGGGTGGAGGATATACCAGACTCTCGCCAGAATTTGCTGAGGCGGTTGACAGCTACGCTTCCGCCACCAAGATTGCTTCCTATACCAGTAATCAATCGAGGCTCTTACACTCCTTGTCCGGTCCTCCGGTCTCTAGAAAGGAAAGGAACGATTTTATGGTCTCCGCTAATTTTATAAATACAAATGGCGGGATTGAGCAATGGACGATTACCGTTTCACCGGTAAATTCTCTTAATATTACCCGCATTAACGTTAAGCTGCTATATCCAAGCGGATCCTTTCCTGATCCACCGACTTTCGATTAAGATAGACCGTCATCCGATGTACCTCTGTAGCTCACCTAGGCCCATGCGGTGTCGATGAGGACCGCAGGTGATTGGCAAGGTCTAGCTTTCTATCGAATTTTAAGAATTGCCTTGCGTGGCCGCCCTGTGTGGAATGGAAATGACGGCTCCAACTCCCCCGCCAAGAACGTCCTCCAAGGGGTCAACTACTAGGTGTGACAAAGTTTACATCCACGTGAAACTTGCAAAGAGTAAGGAATCCTCTACGCCGAGGGATGTTGAGCTTAACAATTGGCTGCCGGACATTCGCTCATTGGCGATGTTTCGGGTCTCTATTGCAGTTTTGGCTTTCATCCAGTCGATCTCCTTATTGCAGACGCCCTCTGCATACTTGGGTGACTCAAATGACTTGAGATTCCTGCATTTCAATAATAGCGAAATCAGGGGGATAGGTGAAACACTTGTTTTGATCAGCGCGCCGCTTCTTGCTTTGGGTCTCTTCACTCGATGTGCTAATGTTATTCTTTTTCTTGGCCTGTTAATTCTTCAGGCAATACTACCCGAAGTCCTTCAAGGGGGAGACGTTTTACTGCGACTTCTATTGTTTTGGGCGCTTTTTCTTCCCCTTGGACGAGTCTGGTCAATTGACGCTAGGCTTTTTGCAAATAGGGAAAGTACTACGTGGTCGGCGACGGCCGCTCTGGCCGCTTGTGCTCTTATGCTGCAAGTGGCGTTCGTCTATTGGGTTGCCGCTTTGCTAAAATCCGATCCCTTGTGGACGGAGAGTGGTAACGCCTTATTTTACGCTTTAAGCATCGAGCATTTTACGACGCCTTTGGGAATGTATTTGCGGCATTTTCCCAACGTGCTGCGTCCTGTGAGCTTGGCTGTACCGTGGTTTGAACTCTTAGGCCCAGCGCTGCTTTTTGTTCCCATCCACCGCGATATCTGCCGAATGATAGCAGTGATATTGTTTACCAGTTTTCATCTTATCGGTATGCAATTACTCTTTCGCCTCGGCCTCTTTCCTTGGGTATGCGCGGCAGCATGGGTTGCTTTCCTTCCAGGTGTTTGTTGGGATTACATGGGACTCTTCCATGGGAGCAAAGCAACCACACAACGAACCAAGACTGGTCCGAAGGTGCTGCAGATCAGGCCCCTGGCAATCAATGCTCTCCTAACTTATACTGGAACAGCGATCGTGATCATTTCCTTTCTTGATGTGGTCGGTTGGAACATCGCAAGCCTTTATGGAAATAAGGCGCTAGGCTGGATGCACAGATATGACTTTTATGGTTCAACTTTGCGCCTCGACCAACGATGGAATATGTATGCGCCCGCGCCTCGCAAGGTGCATGGTTGGCTCGTAGTACCGGCTGAGCTTTCGGACCGCTCGGAAGTGGATCTTTTCACGAAACAACCAGTATCCTGGGAAAAGCCTTCCGATATTGGGGCATATTTTGGGGACGACCGCTCGCGTCGATACCTTTCTAATCTCTTTGATAATCAAGATCCCCAAGAATTGCAGAAATATGCCGACTACTTAGTTGAAGCGTGGACTTTGTCTCACAGAGCTGGCCCTAAAGTCACCGCTGTGACCATTATCTTCATGAGACAAGAGACACGTCCTGACCTGACTGTTAGTGAAGCAGAAAAGCAAGTGCTCTACTTTCAGGCCTACTGACCCCTATATCGGGGATGTACTTGACGCACACTCCGTCAAATGGACACGATAACCGACGAAATCCTCCACCACGGCCTGCAGTCCCCAAGGACTACGCGTCTTCTCCTGCACGATCCGCGCACCTTGCCGCCGAAGCTCGTCAAGCGTGTCGTCCAAATCGTTTACCTCGAATCCGAGGCGAGTGCCGGAGGAAACGTTTGTCTCGGCTTTGCCCGGATAAATCTCAAAGACCATTCCGTTCAACTGAGCTGCGTAGTGCCAAGGACCGGAGTCGTGCTGGTGCCGTTCAAGACAAAGACCGAGCAAGCGATAAAAACTCGCTGTTTGATCAATGTCAGGAGATTTCAGAACCAAAAGATTCATGCGAGGAGCAACGCTAGGCATGGACCGCCTCCTTCTGTTTTTTAGTTGCCTTTACTTCGCCCGTTTGCTGCTGAGTCGATCTCAGGATGGTAAATTCTCCGCCGGCCAGCCGTACCCGGACTTCGAGCTCGCCGCCCATGGCGTGGACGTTCTTAATCAAACTCTGCAACTTTGGATCTTCCCGCTTTTCAATTCGAGAAACAGCGGCTTGTTGTATCGAAAGCTTTTCCGCGACCTCGGCCTGCGACATATCGAGCAGATCGCGAATGATCTGGAGCGGCCCAGGTTCACCGCCAATCAAGAGCTGGCGAACGCGACGAGCGGCCATCGCTACATCCTGAAAAACTTCCTGCGGCAAACCGCCATAGGGACTTTCTCCGGTGTATAAGCCGATGCCCCGGCCAGGCCGCCACTCCGCCGTGACCTGGTTCCCGTTCTCTTCGATATCGATCCAGACGTTGTCCGCTTTTTCGCCTCCAGCCTCGATGCGAACCGTCGCCTTGGGGCAAAGCAAAGCCACGGTCTTTTGGAAGGTTTCGACCGAATCGGAAGGTTTGACCCCTTTGGGGAAGAGTTTGGCCATGGCAGGATAATATTCCATGCATGGAATAATCGGTCAAGACCGACTTTTGTCCACTTCTGGCCAAAAGGCGGCCTTGATGGTCAGTCCATCGCCGTGGCCGGAACCGCTTTACCGTCTTTCCCTCGTTTGGAAAAGACCACTCCGCGGCGAGCGATGTCCCAAATGACGATGGCACCATTGGCGCCTATGAAGGTCTTGTGTCCACGGTGGCGGTAGACCGTAACGCCATCCGAAAGCGCACGGGCATGGTCATCCTGCGGAGGATAGAGTCTCCCGTCATCCAGCCATGCCGCAGGATTGTAGGGCACGCCACTGTGTTCGTCCTCGACTGCGTTAAGCGTTTCGCACACCAAGCGAAAGCCGGTCGCCGCCGTTGTGGCGGCCGCAGCCTTACCCAACCGGTCCAAGAAAATCGCCACCCGTTCTTCTTTCGTCAATTTAGCTCCACGCGATTCAGCCATACTTGTCGCAAATCACCTCGACCGTGCCTTGACGCCGGGTTTCCGACCGACGCCTTTGCGCTTTTTGGTCGTCATTAGCTTGGCCATGAGCAGCGAATGGTCGAGCCTGACCTCATCGGCATAGGTGGCCAAAATGAGTTTGCCGCCATCGCGGTGTCCCTGCCAAATCGCCACCGTGGGAACATCGACGCCGCGCCGCAGGGCTTGCGTAATGAAGTAACGGCGCAAGGCGCGGACCTCAAAATGGGGCAGATCGAGCCGCCGGCAAGCTCCGGCCAGGGCGATTCGGCAATCGTTGAACTTCAAAAGCCGAGTCTCCGGCTCGGTTGGCAACGTGGCCAACCTCCGCTCAATAATGGCGCGAGCCTGCGGATAGATCGGAATGGGGAAGCTCTGCCGAGTCTTGCGCCGGAAAACATGAATGATGCCGATCTCGAGATCGATGTGTTTGCGCTCAATGCCCGCCAGCTCGGCTTGACCAAGTCCCAAGAGTCCCGACAGGGCCACATAATCGGTCGTTTCCTCCGAGCCGTGGCCATTGTAGGGCTGGGCCTTGAGATCGGCCAGAATGGCCTCGAATTGCTCCTGGGTCGGCGTGAGGCGCTGCGGTTTGCCTCGCTTGCGGTAGGTAATGCCCTCCATGGGCGAGCGCGGAATTACGCCATCGGTGACCGCGAGATCGAAGAACTTGCCCGCATCCGAGATGAACGTATTGATGCTGCTCGGAGCTAAATGGCTGAAGGACGCCAACCATTGCTCACAGTCGCCCTTACGAATCTTGGTCAAAAGCCGGGGAGAATGCGTGGGCCAATCGGCCAGGAGCCGCTTGATCGAATGCTTGATGTTGTAGACCGTGCTTGGGCTTCCCGTGACGGTTGGCAGGAACCGTTCGGCGTGGGCCTCGAGGGTGCGGCGCACCAACTCCGGGTCAGTGAGCTCCAAGTCCTGCCGCCATTCGCGCAGCTTTTGGCGAGCGACAACCACGTCCTCAGCTTCGAGCTTGTGCCGGATTTGCTTGCCCCGCCGCTTGATGAGACCATAGTAAGCTCCTGAGGGGACGTAACGATACAAACATGGGCCGATTTTCTTCCAATCCGAATCATCCGCTTTCTGAGGCTTGTGCATGCCTTCAGGATAGCGGGTTACAAAATCGGGTTACAAACAGAAAATCATGGGTTGTCGAAGTGGGCGTAAATCGTTATAAATGAGCAATAACGGAGTGTAGCTTAGCTTGGTAGAGCGCCTGGTTTGGGACCAGGAGGTCGCAGGTTCAAATCCTGTCACTCCGATTTTTTGGCCTGCTTCAATACCTCGGACCGCTTTGGCATCGTGGCCTTCGATCACAGTCTCGCCCGGCAAGGGGAGGCGCGGGGTTGCTGATAAGGAGGTCGGTGTTGGAGCTGCCACCGAAGACGGCGCGCACACAAGCGGCCATCCTTTCGCTTGCCAGAGGGCGTTTTCCTCGTACTACTGAGGGAGCGGCCCATCGGGCCCGGCAAAATGGGGCGCGACATCTTCCTTATGTCACGGGGCAATTCCCGGAACGATTTCCTGCGGTCAGCTCAATCAAAATCATAACCATCATCATGAAAACATCCGTCGTTTCACCGTTCGTCGCCGCGCTGCTGGCCCTGGTCCTCGCCAGCCTGTCGCCCGTCTCCGCGCAAACCACCACCACCCCCGCCAAGGTCAAGAAGATCCCGTTCCACGGGACGCTTCAGTCCGTCGACGCCTCCGCCGGCACGGTCACGCTGGCCAGCAAGAAGGAACCGGCGGGCCGGGTCTTTCACGTGGAGCCCACGACGAAGATCACCGACGGCGCGGGTAATCCCACCACGCTTTCCTCCGCCGTCGTGGGTGAGGACGTCGGCGGTTCGTATACCAAGGATGCGTCCGGCAACATGAACCTCAACTCGCTGCGCCTCGGCGCCAAGAGCGGCAGCAAGGAAGCGGCGAAAGCCGCGGCGGCCCCAGCGGCGGAAACGACGCCAGCACCAGCGGCGTCCTCAACCTCGGCGGCTGCTCCCGCTCCTGCCGCGGCACCGGCGGCGGCGAACACCACAGCGGCGGAAGGGGCCACGACCTCGACCAAGGCCAAGACGCAGCGCTTCTCGGGCAAGGTGGTCTCGGTTGACGCGGCTTCCAACACGCTTGTGGTCCATGGGAAGGCCGACCAGACGTTCACCGTCACCTCGTCGACCAAGATCACCGGCGCGGCCGACCTCGGCGCGATTGCCGCCGGCACAAAGGTCAGCGGTTCCTACCAGAAGTCCACCGATGGCGCAACGCTGACGGTCATCACGCTGAAAGTGGCGAAATAAGCCAACGGCCCGCGCACGCGACTCGTGTCCCGTGCGCGGGACTTTGGAGGGACGGGCTCCTGCCCGTCCGCGCTCCAAGGAAGCAACCGCCAATTCCGGATCAGCTCCCCAGCAGCTTCTGCTTCAACACGCCCAGCGCGGCGTTCACATCCGCGGGCGAGTGCGACGGCACGGTGCCGTTTGGCGTAAGGTGATCCACCACCAGCGGCAGCAGCTTTGAGACGCCCGCCGCCACCTGGTCCTCGGTCAGGCCGGCCTTGGCCGCGATGGCCGCGACCTTGTCCTTGCCCAGGACGTCGATGATCTGCTCGCCGGAAATTCCCGGATTCGGACCATTGCTGATCCAGCCCGAGATGATGCCGCCGAGACCCTTTTGCTGAAACTGCTGCGTGAGGCCGCTGACGCCGCCGGCCTGGTTCACGAGGTTGCCGACCTCGGCGTAAAGCGCCGCGTGCTGCGTGTCCTTCGCTTCCAAGCCGCCTAGAATGGTATCGAATATGCCCATAGGATCTCCCGGAGTTATTTCGCCGTGACCGTGTCGGCCACCATGTGATATTTGATTGTGACCTTCGCGCCGACCTTGATGTCGCCCGTGACCTGCGTGCTGGTGTCGCGCGAGACGGTCCACGGATCCTTGCCCTTCTTCACCGTGATCGACGTCGGGGTGACGGCCAGGATCGGCCCGGTGACCTGATAGTTGTGATCATCGGCCAGCGCGGAGCCCGCGAAGGTGAGGAGCGCGACCAGAATGAGGACGAACGAACCTGCCTGACTTAGGAGTGTTTTGTTCATGGCAATTAGTCTCCTCCCCGGAGGTAAAAGCGCAATTGTTCTTTTCGGAGGCGCCGCTGTCTCTTGTTAGCGCGAGCGCGGCGGCGCCAAGGAGGCCTTCCGCCGCCGATATTCCGACGGGCCGACACGATGAACGCGCTGGAACGTGCGCATGAGATGGCGCGTGGAGTAGAAGCCGGAGCGCATGGCGACCTCGCGCAGCGGCAGCTCGGTTTCGCGCAGGAGCGTGGCGGCCTCGTTCACGCGCAGCTCGCGCAGGAACGCGGCCGGCGGCTGGTCCATCTCCGCGACGAAGAGGCGGGTGAAGTGCTCGCGGCTCATCCCGGCCTCGCCGGCGATTTCCTTCACGCCAAGCGGCTCGCGGAAATGCTGGCGGCAAAATTGCAGCGCGCGGGCGAGGCGGTTCTCGCTGCCGCCGGCGGGCGCGGCGGCCTCGCGCCACCATTCGAGCACGAACGCATACGACTGGAGGCTGACGCCGGAGCGCTCGGCTGCCGCCGGTTCGCTGGCCAGTGCGATCAGGCGGCGAAACGCGGCGGCGGCCGCGCCGCGTGACGAAAGCGGAATGACCGGGCCGAAGCGGGCCTGAAATCGGCGGAAGATTTCGTACGCGAGCGTGCCGTACCAGTTGACCCAGGTGAAGACCCAGGGGTCGCGTGCCTCCGCCGGGTAATAGTAGGTCGCCCGTTCCGGCACGAGGCTGATGAAGGCGTGGTCCTTCGGCACGCGTTGCGGGCCGCGCCGGTTTTCGAAGACGCCTTCGCCGGAATGGGTCCATTGCATGATCACAAATCGTTCCTCGCCACGATCCGAGCAGTTCCAGCGGTAGCGAGGAGAGGAGATCGATTCCTTAAGCCGAAAATAGGGCATGGAAAAGGCGATGTCGGGTAAGGCCGCGCCGGAGGACACCTCCCAGCTATCACAAAAAAGCACGGCAATGTCACGGATTTATCCGTGCGGGCCGGCCAGGGGAAGGACATGCTCAACTCACATTTTATGGCATCCACCAAATCCAAGGGTCACAGCGAACACACGAAATCGGCCGAAAATACCGCCGGCCTGCCCGGCCTGATGCCGCGGCCGATCAAGATCACCATGATGGGGGCGGGCAGTATGTTTACGCCGCGCCTGGTGTTTGATGTCATCAGCATTCCTGGCGGCAACGGCGGTCTCATTGCCCTGGTTGATATCGACCTCGAGCGCCTGCGCCTGACGCACAAGCTTATCGAGAAGATTATCGCGCAAGTGGGCGTTAAGGGGTGGTCCGTTGTTTCTTCCCCGAACCGGCGCAGGGTCTTGCCCGGTTCCGATTACGTGGTGAATTGCATCGAGGTCTCGGGCCTCGAATGCGTACGGCACGACAACGACATCCCGGCGAAGTACGGTGTGAACCAGTGCATTGGTGACACCATTGGGCCGGGCGGCCTTTTCAAGTCGCTGCGCACCATTCCGGTCTGGCTCGACGTCCTTAAGGATATCGAAGAGCTCTGCCCGCGGGCGCTCGTTCTCAATTACACGAACCCGATGAACATGATGTGCCTGGCGGCAGGGCGCACGAGCTCGCTGCAGGTCGTCGGGCTCTGCCATTCCGTGCAGGGCACGGGGAACCTGCTTGCCCGGCGCGCGGGAATTCCGCACCGAGACATGGAGTGGGAGTGCGCGGGCATCAACCACCTGGCGTGGTTCACGACGCTCAAGCACCAGGGCAAGGATCTTTATCCGATCCTGATGAAGAAGGCGCGGCAGGACCTCGCGGGGAAGCCGTCGAATCCCGACGACAAGGACGACCTGGTCCGCAAGGACATGATGCTGCACTTCGGCGCGTTCATCACCGAGTCGAGCGGGCATCTCTCGGAATACCTGCCGTACTACCGGAAGCGGAAGGACCTGCTCAAGAAGTACGCCCGGTCGGGCTATAGCGGTGAGACGAGCTTTTACGCCAACAACTGGCCGACGTGGCGTGCCAACTCCGACAAGGGGCGCAATGACATGGTCAGCGGCAAGCGGCCGATCGAGTGGGCGCGGAGCTGGGAGTACGCAAGCTGGATCATCGAGGGACGCGAAAAGGACGTGCCGGTGCGCATTCACGGCAACGTGATGAACTCCGACGGCGGAAATGATGAGCTGATTTCCAACCTCCCCGCCGATGGCTGCGTGGAAGTGGCGTGCTTCATCGATCGCAACGGCATCAATCCCTCGCGTTATGGCAAGCTGCCGCCGCAGATGGCCGCGTTGTGTGCCTCCAACATGGCCGTGTTCGACCTCGGCACGACCGCGGCAATCGAGCGCAGCAAGGAAGCCGCCATCCACGCCTTGTTGCTCGATCCTTTGACCGCGGCCTGCTGCTCACCCGCCGAGATCAAGGCGATGACCCTCGAGATGTTCGAGGCGGAAAAGGCCTACCTGCCGAAGTACAAGTAGTCTCACGTCTCCAGAAAAAAGGGCCGGCCCGCGCTGGGAAGGCCCTGTTTCTTGGGATCGTTTACTCAACGATTTCGACCGGGCACTTCGGCAGCACGGCGAGGAAGGCCTTGCCATAAGGCTTGCTCAGCACGCGATTGTCGAGGATGACGATGATGCCCTTGTCGGATTGCGTGCGGATGAGCCGCCCCACGCCCTGGCGGAATTTCAGGATCGCCTCGGGCAGCGAATACTGGCGGAAGGCGTCGCCGCCCTCGGCGATGATGCGCTCGCACTTCGCCTGGGTGAGAGGATGGTCCGGCACGGCGAAGGGCAGGCGGGTGAGGATGACATTGCTCAGCGCTTCACCCGGAACATCGACGCCCTGCCAGAACGAATCGGTGCCAAACAGCACGGAGTCGCGGTCCTCCTTGAATTTTTGCAACAGGCGATGGCGCGGCAGCGAGCCGCCCTGCACCAGGCAGGTGATCCGTTCGCTGCGGAAAAACGCGGCGAGCGAATCGGCCTGCTTCTGCATCGTCTGGTAGCTGGTGAAGAGCACGAACGCCTTGCCATGGGTCTTCGAGACGAAATGCCGGATCCAGTGCGTGAGCGCCTTATCGTATTCCTCGCGCGCCGCGGGCTCGGGCATTTTTTTCGGGATGAAGACGCGCATCTGCCGCGCGTAATCGAAGGGCGAATCGACCTGAAGCGTGGCCGCGTCCTCCCCGCCGACGCGATTGACGAAGTAGCGCAGCCCATCTCCGACCGCCAGCGTGGCGCTGGTCATGATCGCGGTGTTCTCCGGGCGGAAAATCAGCCGGCGCAGATCGGGCGCGACATCGATCGGCGCCGCGGTCAGCGTCAGGTGCGTGTCCTTCCGCTCGTTCTTGTCGATCCAGTAGACGTGGCCCTCGCGGGACTGGCTGATGAATTCGCCGAGCCCGACGCGCAGACCCTCCACGCGCCGCGCCGCCTCCTGCACCTCGGCCTTGAAGATGTCGTCCTGCACCTCGCGCGCCGCATCGGCGAGATTGCGGTAGAGGCGCGAGAGCGGCAGGTCGAGCGAGTTGTGCGCGATGCCCGGCTCGCGGATGCGCAGTTCCTTCGCGCGATCGAAACGCAGCGAGCGCTCCAGCTTGTCGAAGAAAAGGTCGCACTCCTCCTGCGCCTCCAGCACCAGCTTCATCCCTTCGCCATCGTGCAGCGCGTTGACAATGCCCTTCTGCGTGCGCGGATTAAAAAGCCGCTGTAAAACATAGCGCAGGCCGGCGTGCGAAATCTCCAGCCCGAGATGCCGCGCCGCGACCGACTCCAGCGTGTGCGCCTCGTCGAAGATGATGAAGTCGTTGTGAAAAAGGTAGCCCTTCTCCTCCAGCACCGCCTCCGCGCCGGCCAGGAAATTGAAGAAGAGCGAGTGATTCAGCACCAGCACCTTCGCCGCCTCGGCCTCCTTGCGTGCGCGCTGGTAGAAACATTCCGTGCCCTGGCCGCAGGTGCGCGGCGTGCAGACGTGCGCCTCGCTGCAGACCTGCAGCCAGACCGTCTGATCCGGTGCGGGATCGAGATCGGAGAGCGTGCCGTCGCGCGTGCGCTGGCTCCATTCCCAGATGCGCTTCATCTCCTCCTGTTCGCGCGAGGCGAACAGCTCGCCGCCGTGGCTCATCGCGCGTTGCAGGCGCAGCGGGCAAAGATAATTCTGGCGGCCCTTCAGCAGCACCGCCTTGAAGTCAGTGCCCACCAGCCGCTGCACCAGCGGAATGTCCTTGTGATAAAGCTGCTCCTGCAGATTGATCGTGTGCGTCGAGACCAGTGCCTTGCGGTTTTCCTCCAGCGCATGAAAAACCGACGGCACGAGATATGCCAGGCTCTTGCCCACGCCCGTGCCCGCCTCCACGATCAGATGCGATCGGTCATGGCAGGCCTTCGCGACCGCCGTGGCCATCGCCTGCTGCTGCGGGCGATACTCGAACTGCGACGATTTCGAGAGCAGCCCGCCCGGGCCGAAGTCGAGATTGACCCGCCGCTCCAGGTCACTGGGAAAATCATCGCGCGGCGCAATCATGGAAACGTCCACGATACGGGTTCCCGCCGCGCAGATCAATGGCACCGATTTTCCTTTGCCTTGGCCGGGCAGTTGCGGGTATATTTTCCGGCTCGCATCATCACCCCATGGAGTAGCGGTTAGCTCACGTCCCTTTCACGGATGTAGCACGGGTTCGAATCCCGTTGGGGTGACCCTCCACCTCCGCCCTTTTCGGGCTGCTGATTGACCCGGTCCTCCACGTGTTGTGGCGGCGAAAGTCCGCATCGATTCGTGCGGCGGAGCCTGTTATCGTCCCGCGGTCATGAAGTCCGTACGGCTTATTTTGTTGTCCATTCTCGCGGTATTTGTCCTCTACGTGAAGCTCACCACGGGCGGCACGAACGGAGCGGTCTCGTCGCCGTCGGCGTTCTCAACGTCGTGGACGCAGGCAGGCCAGCAGGTGCCGGATAAAGCCGTCAAGGTCCTGCAATACGTCCGCGAAAACGGACGCGCCCCGGAGGGCTACGTCGGTGGCCGCACGTTCGAGAATCGCGAGGGCCGCCTGCCACCGGATGGCGATTACCGCGAGTTCGATGTCGATCCGCACAACGGCCAGCGCAACGCCGACCGGCTCATCGTCGAGTGGAACACCAAGAAAGCCTGGTACACCGGCGACCACTACCGCACCTTTATCCCGGTGCCGTAGGAGAGAGCTCAGCAAAGTCGGGCCGGGGGTAGCCCGCGCTGGCCCAGCGCGGGTGCGGCGCCAGCCGCACCTCCGAAATCGCGCTTCACGCGACCCGGGCTGGGCCAGCCCCGGCTAACCAAAGCCAACGCGATCCGCCGCCTACTTAATCTCCACCGTGCCTTCACCGCCAATCGACTTGGCCAGTCCGCCCTTGGCCAGCCATAGACCGGCATTCGCGTCGCCCTTGAGGTAGGCGTTCCAAAACGCGGTGGTCACGCGGCAGATGAGCGGGTGGAAAACGGCGTCGCGCTGCTTTTGCTCTTCGGACTCAAAAAGCGTCTCGCGGCCGGAGAAGGTCATGTGGTTCGCGCCCTTCAGAATGATGAGGTAGGTATCCGGGCCCCTGGCCTGATCGAAAGGAATGCGGCGCTTGGAGACGGCGTCGTTCGGCGCGATGAGAATCTGGTCGTTGGTGCCGGTGAAGTGGAGCGCGGGCAGGTGCACGTTGGCGAAGTCCTGCCCCTGCAGCGGCGGCGTGCTCATGGCGATCACCGCCTTCACGCGCGGATCGCCGAGTTTCTCGACCGTCCCGCCGGGCGCGACCGGGTTCGCGCCCGCAATGGCCATGGTCGTGTAAGCGCCGAAGGAATGCCCGGCCACGCCGATCCAGTTCAGGTCGAACTTGCAGTGCAGCGGTCCCGGCGCGGCGTTGAGCGCGGTCACCTGGTCGATGGCGAAGGAGATGTCCTTGGGCCGGTTGATGTAGTTGTCCGGGTTTTTCATGGCCTTCGTCATGTTCTCCGGCGGCCAGATCACGGCCGTGTCGGAGCCAAGATGTTGGACGTGGACCGAAATGTAGCCGTGCGCGGCCCAATATTCGCCGAGGTACGAGTAGCCTTTGTCCGAACCGCCGAGACCGTGCGAAAAGATGATGACCGGGTAGGGGCCACCGGTGGTCGGCGCGTAGATGCGCGCGGGAACGTCGCGGTCGCGGCTGGCGTCGTGCCACGTGAAATCGGTGGTCGCGTAGGGAAGATCGGCGTGGGCCAGGGCACCGGAAAGAAGGCACAGGACAAGCGCGCGGATCACGAGAGGACAGACGCGCGGAGACGAGGGAAAGTTACAGCGAATCGCGCTCGTGCTTCCGGAGACTTTTCCGCTAAATGGACCCATGCCGTTCACTCCGCGCCTGGTTTTCGTCACCGCCTCCAGCATGGAGGAAGCCCGCACGCTGGCCGGCGCGATCCTCGAGCAGAAACTGGCCGCGTGCGTGAACATCCTGCCCGGCCTCGAGTCGCACTACTGGTGGCAGGGCCAGCTCGAGTCCGCGCCGGAGGTCCTGCTGCTCATCAAAAGTTCCGCGGAACAATTCGAAGCGCTGTCCGCTCTGGTTAAAGAAAAGCACTCCTACGCCTGCCCGGAAATCATCGCCGTCGCGCCGGAGGAAATCGCCCCAGCCTATCGCGAATGGTGGAATCGGGAGGGTCAGCCTCCGGCCTGACCTCAGCCTGCCCTGACAGGGACCCTTCGAGGGATGCATGTGTAGCCCGGACTGAGGGGTAGCCGCCGGACGCTGGCCGGCGGGTTCGGTGGCGTTCGCCACTACCCCGTGTCACTCCAGCTCCCGAGCTCACCGCGGGGCCCGCCGCGGCTATCGGGCCGACCACCGCCCGGCGTTTAATGCCAAGGTCTCCTACACGATCGCGATATTCTCCTTCTGCAGGGCGGCTTGGACCGCGAGGGTCAGCTCCGTTGTCACGATGGCCCAGTCCACTTCCTCCGAGTCGATCCAGCAGCGCAACTTCACGCTGGTGGACGCGGCCGATGGCGATGACGATCGCGTTTGGCGCGGGATTCTTGAGAACCGAGGAGTTAGCCCGGGCCGCGGCGACGAGGAGATCGAGCACGTGCTGGACGTTGGCCGTCGGCCCGATGTTCACCGGGATTTCGATCAGGCGCTCGCAGTTGGAGAGCGTCCAGTTGGTCACCGGGTTGGAAATCAGATTGCCGTTGGGCATGATGAGCTCCGAGCCGTTGGTCAGCAAAATCACGCTGGCGCGGATGCCGATGCGCTCGACGCGCCCGATGGTGTTCGCGTCGATCTGCACCGTGTCGCCGACCTTGATCGGCCGCTCGAAGAGCAGGATCAGGCCGGAGATGAAATTGTTCATGATGTTCTGCAGGCCGAAGCCGAGCCCGACGCCGAAGGCGCCGGCGAGCACCGCGTAGTTGCCGAGGTCGACGCCCACGGTGTTGAGCGCGATGAAGAAGCCGACCACGAGGATGGCGTAATGCACTATCGTGGAGATGGCGTAGGGAATGCCGCGCGGCAGGTTCAGGTTGGGAAAAACATCTTCCTCCAGCGCAAAACGGGAAAAGCGCGAGAGGGCGAACGCGAGCCAGACGATGAGGGGAAAGGCAAGAATCGCCCAGACCTGCAGATGCTTGAACGTGCCAAAGGGCACGGGCGTGGTGTTGAGGATTTTTTTCGTCTCCTCGAAAAGCGGATTGCGCAGGGAGAAAAAGGAAAGCGCGATCACCGCCCAGATGGCCGTGACGATCCACCGGATGATGCCGGCCGTCTTGGCATAGACCAGATCGTGATGATGGCGCACCATGCCGAAGGTACTGAGCGGCCGCATGCTCAGGAGGGCGAGCAAGAGGGCGTCGAGAATCCGCACGCCGGCGTAGAAGCTGATCGCCAGGTAACTGCTGTTGAGGGCGTTGTTGCCAAGCAGCTCCGCCATTTGCAGGTAGCCCAAAAACGAGGCGACGGCCGCCGCCATCATGATGAAGAACGCCGCATGAAGGTAGCCGCGCACCAGTTTTTCCACACCCGCGCGCCCCTCGGCGGCGGAGAGCTTTTGTGAACGCAAGGCGCCGAGGATGAAAAAGCAGGCGCCGGTCATTTCCAGGAGCAGGAGAAGACGCGCGGCGGTGCCGTCCGGCGTGAGGGTGTTGCGCACCTGGTCCACGATGTAGGCGGCCATCATCGCGTAGAGCAGAGGCATGACCTCCGGGGTCACGAGACGGCGCACGATGATGACGGTCGGCACGAGCGCAACGGCGCCGATGATGGACCAGAGCAGACGCCCGGACTCGGTGGGCGGATAGAGCCAGTTGCTGGCCACGAGGGCCATGAGCAGCGCCGTGCTCAGGGGTGCGCCGAAGACGCGCTTCGCGTCGGCGAGGCTGGGGTCGGTGCGCGCTTTTTCGGCGATGGCGTTTCGAATCCAGTAGAACGTGGCGATGAGCAGCATCAGAAGGACGGCGTGGATCAGGATCGAGCCGCCCCGGGCGCTCATATAGGTCCGGAGAAAGGCAAACTGGACGCCTAGGGAGGCGCGCTCGCGGCCCACCATGCCGGTGCCCTCGCTGGAAAACGCGGCCGGGTTCCACAGGATCGGCTGGTTCTGCTCGAAGAGGCGGGCCTGGGCCGCTCCGATCGATTTTTCCACGGCGGCGAGGGCCTGCTTGACGCGGTCGGACTGTTTCGCCGCTTCGATTTGCAGGGAGTAGAGGTCCTTGAGGTCGGCGTCGAGCGCCTTGGTGGTGTCGGAAATGTTGTCCTGCACGTGCTGGATGTTTTGCAGGATGGCGGCGGGTATCTTGTTCGCGGAGGCGGAGTCGTGCGTGACTTTCCACGTCGTGCCCATGGTCATGAGCGTGGAAAGGAGCATGTGCTGCTCGTTGACGCGCGTGCTGAGCATTCCCTGCACGCCGCCCTTGCCATCGGCGCCGTTCAACGCCGCGTCGAGGTTTTGCCACGCGGTTTGCGAGCTCTGCAAGACGCCGAGCGTGGGCCTGGATTGCTCGTGGTGCCGGTCGATTTCCAGGCGCTGGCTGATGTTGCGCGTGATCTCGTCCAGGGAATCACGCGCCGAAGCGGCCGTGGTGTCGGGCGAGATCTGGCCTTGGTCGCTCTGCAATTTCGCGAGGGCGTCCTGCGAGGAAGTCACGATGCTGGCGAGGGGAATCGGCGCCGGCGCGGTGGCCGCGGGTGCGGCGTTGGTCGAGGACCCCGCGGCTTGGCCGAAGGCGGGGGAGAGATTCGCGAAAAAAAATACGGCAAAACAAAGGCGAAGCGAAATCTTGGAAATGAGCATAAAGGCGCGGCGTAACTTATAAGCCCACCCCCAGCCGCGCAACGGGGAATAAAATCCGGTCCGCGCGCTTAAATCACCAGCCAACACTATATCACCTCTTTTTATTAGCTCCCGAAGCGATTTAGGCCACCCACCCGCCCCGCCGGGGAACGGCGCATTGACCGGAGCGGGCGGCGCGCCATAGTCCACCCATGGACGATTGCCCCGAGTCCCAACGCCTCGCGGAGGACGCGGCCCGCACCCACAACTGGAAGCGCTGGGGGCCGTACCTGGCCGAGCGCCAATGGGGCACGGTGCGCGAGGACTACTCCGCCGACGGCGACTGCTGGAACTACTTCCCGCACGACCACGCCCGCAGCCGCGCTTATCGCTGGGGCGAGGATGGGCTCCTCGGCTTCACCGACCGCGAATGCCGCCTCTGCTTCGCGCCGGCGTTCTGGAACGGCGCGGACCCGATCCTGAAGGAGCGGCTCTTCGGCCTGACCAACTCCGAGGGCAACCACGGCGAGGACGTGAAGGAAGCCTACTTCTTCCTCGACGGCACGCCGACGCATTCCTACCAGCTCGGGCTCTACAAATATCCGCAGCGCGCGTACCCCTACGAGGAACTGGTGCGCGAGAACGCGCGCCGGAACAAGGACGTGCCCGAGTACGAGATCACGGACACGCAGGCCTTCGCGGAGAACCGCTACTTCGACATCGAGATCGAGTACGCCAAGGCGTCGCCGGACGACATCCTCATCCAGATCACGGCGACGAACCGCGGCCCCGACGAGGCCATGCTGCATCTGCTGCCGACGATTTGGTTCCGCAACACCTGGTCATGGGGACCGCTGCCGGAGGACACGCCGATCCGCCCCGAGATGCGCCGCATGGGCGACCGCGAGATCGACATCGAGCACGCCACACTCGGCAACTTCGCGTTCCTGATGGACCCCGCCAACCAGGGCGACTTCCGCGGCTTTCTCTTCACCGAGAACAACACGAACCTCGAGCGCCTCTACAACAGCCCGAACCCGCAGCCCTTCGTGAAGGACGCGTTCCACGCCGCGGTGGTGCAGGGACACGGCGACGCGGTGAACAAGGCCTGCTTCGGCACGAAAGCCGCGCCGCATTATGTGCACGTCATCGGGCCGGCCCAAAGCTGGCGCCTGCGCCTGCGGCTGTTGCAGAAGAACCAGCGGCCGGAGTTCGCTTTCGGCGATGATTTCTCCACCATCCTCGAGCAGCGCCGGATGGAGGCGAACCGTTTCTACGAGACGCGGATCAAGTATGCGCCGGAGAGCGAGGAATTCCGCATCATGCGCCAGGCGGCGGCCGGCCTGCTCTGGTCGAAGCAATTCTACAACTACGAAGTCGCGCGCTGGCTCAAGGGTGACCCGACCCAGCCACCCCCGCCGCCGCAGCGCCAGCAGTGGGGCCGCAACTGGGACTGGCCGCACATCTTCAACCGCGACGTGCTCTCGATGCCCGACACGTGGGAGTACCCGTGGTACGCCGCGTGGGACCTCGCCTTCCACACCGTCGAGCTCGCGCGCGTCGATCCCGCGTTCGCCAAGCAGCAACTCGTCCTCCTCCTGCGCGAATGGTACATGCACCCGAACGGCGCGCTGCCCGCCTACGAGTTCGCCTTCTCCGACGTGAATCCGCCGGTGCATGCCT
>Ga0209611_10002478_pt1 | contig 32432 bp, 26 predicted proteins | sample S1TSphgellanicum_3_FD_187693 | JGI IMG/M metagenome (GOLD analysis project Ga0209611, IMG submission 187693) | Host-associated microbial communities from peat moss isolated from Minnesota, USA - S1T2_Fc - Sphagnum magellanicum MG (SPAdes) (version 2) | ecosystem: Host-associated > Plants > Peat... | reverse complement strand
GTGGTCAGCAGCAAAAAGAAATCAACTGTGATGAACCCCATCCGGCGCTGAATGAAAAAACGCAACCCATCTAGTGGACAGAACGGCCAACTGGTGCATTGGTGGCTGTTAATTCACTCTGGCCGTTTCACACTTTGCCTTGTCTTTTCTCGATTTTGCATCATTGTATTTGTTGGACTCAATTTCTGGCATTTTCCTTTTGCCCGGAAAATATTAAACAGGCCAAAGGAAATGAATGCAGTCAGTACAAAATTACTGCTGCGATTTTTTCCTCCAGTCTGCCCAGTTGCCCCATTTATTTTTACCTTGTCATGCCTAGGCATGTTTTGAGTCCATGTTATGCACAGTATGTGCACACCAGGGGTGTAAAGGGGCATGTAACATATTACTTGGCATGTCATGTGAGATAACAAGTGCAAAACATGCCATATTATATGAGGTTACGAGTGCAAAACATACCTGGGTGTCACTTGAGAAAATATGGATGGGGCAAATGGGCAGACTGGAGGAAAAAATCGCGGCAGTACTTTTGTACTGACTGCATTATTTTCCTGCCTGCCCTTTTGCCCACCTCTCCCACTTATAGAATGGCAGCTTTGACAGTCCACACCCTAGCCAGAGTTGAAGCCACAGCCACAAGCTCACCCTGCAGGAGGAATGGTGTGTGGACAGGAAAAGATATTCTCAATTGTATTCTTGTCGTGTAGCCCACCACTGTGGTTAGCCATATGTTAACCAATGGAACCATGCACATGCATCTACCTACCTTTTAGGCACTTAGTAGCTTACCTCTACCTACATAGTGACCACTTACATTCCCTACCTACTTGCCTATGATACCTACCCAATTACGTAGGTAGTTACTTGTTAGTACGAGGGGAAGTAAGAGGGTTGAAAGGGTAGGTTAACTTCAAGGGGTTTCCAAAGGATGGTGCATGGGGGCGAGGGGGGGGGGTTAGGTCCCCACATGATCCTCACTTCCCTTACATTCACACTAGTCCCTATTGGTGGGCATGGTAGATGAAGTATGCATGTTTTGACCAGACTATAGTGGTTGTAAAACTTTCTGACTAGACTTTACAAAACAGAATTTCCCTTCACTCCAAGCACGAGAGAGGGAGATTACTTTTTTTGACCACATGACTGCAGTTTGACGAAGTTAGGTCAACAAACCAACTGTATTATTTTAAAAAATAAATCACAATCTCCACGAGTGTTTAGAATATTGCAATATTTACCCACAATTTACCAATTAATTACCCTATGTTTGCATACCAATTTGAGCCCTACTAGGGGGTAAGTACTAGGAATGTGAATTTTTGGGTAAAGCCCTAGGACAGGGGCATTCTCAAAATAAGGGGCCCAGACAAGGCAATAGTCCAGCCTCAATTTTGGTAATGTCACCCACCCATGGGCTTTACTATCCTAAAGCACAAGGCCAAATTTATCATGAACGAAACCTTTGTAAATCACATTGCGCAGGAGTCAGAGGCATATTATGCCTACTCCTCAATAGTGGGAGGGAATTTATGCCTACTTATAGGTGTAAGAACCCTCTCATTATTGAGGAGTGGGTATAATATCCTCCCATTTTCTGGGAGAGAATTTGATGGATGTAAGGTGCCCTCCAAATATACTACAGATTTTCTCCCAGTGCTCTACATTAACATTCTTTGCCAATTCAAAAACTTGGAATCTGGGTTATGACACAAATGGTTGATCTTTCATTCTATGTAGATAGTTCTTAGTTTTAAATTTTGGTTGGTTACAATTACATCATTCAAAATTGTTGGGTCTGTCTTTCTGAAATTTTGTTCAAAGATCAAAATATGTTTAGATGAATGCTTTAGCGAAAAAGAATCTTCGATGAATATTTGATGGGATTTTGGCAAATGAACTTTGAATTTTTTGTGGGTAAGCCATTGATGACCATGTGCCAATAAAAAGGACAACTCATAGGGGCTTCTACAGTGTCTATCACATCTGAAATAATGTGCAAGCTATTTCCCCAATCCCACCCAATAACATGAAAATGGAAAGAATGTTGAGTGAGTTGAATGCCACCACCTGGGCTGATTATTGTGAAAATCCAATCAAATTGTTTAGCATTCTTTACCTGTGGCTTAAGAGAGCACTACATCATGTGCATATTCACAAGTCCAAAAAAAAGCACTATATCACCTTTAAATCCACCAAAAAAAAAAGAAGAGAAAAGGTTCTGCATTCCCTCTACCATCAAGCAAGAGGATTTATTTTTGCAGTATAGTATAAATATGAACATACCTTATATTTGACTCAACAATGTCATTCTTACTATTGTTGGGCCTTAGATCTACAACACACAATAACCTTGGAGTTCAACCTTGCCTTCAAATGGAGGCAGTACCTTTGGCATGAAGAGGAGGCAGTCACAAGTCATGCCAACTTTGGGTGCCAGGGTAGAAGTTTGGTTTTCAATTTTCAGCTACACACTACATACCGTGTATATTTATACAACTTCCAACTTCTTATTCTGCTAAGCTGTAGTTTTGATTCAGATCCTCCCTCAGGTATATCCATCCACACGTAGAAAGAATTTTCAGCACAATAACCCAAGGCGAAATTTTCTGGCATTTTTTTTTGTCATACACACATGGCATACTGCTCACTACTAGCTCTGTAATCAGCTTGGAGGTGTTGGGTAATTGTGTCGCTAGATGATGTGGGAGTGGTGATTATTGTTGGCATTGTGGAGGAAGCACATCTTCTTAAGCCACATGATGCCACAGATGTCCCCAGTGGCACCACAGGCAGTTTCTCACAGTTGCAGACCTCAATCATAAACCCATCTGGATCATGGAAGAACAGCTGGTCCACCATGATACCACCCTCCTCCACTACCTGCCTTGTGCACTTGATGTTCCTCTCTTGCAAATCTTTTTCCACCTGCACAATATCTTCACACTGCACAACAAAACAGAATGTTGGATTCCAGCTGAAATACTCAGAAATTAGACTCAATTCTAATAACATGATAACTTGAGGATGCTGTCAAAGCCAGATGCGACACAGACACTGGTACAACTCACCCTCTTGGATATTCATACTGTGTTCTCTTAGAGTTCCCTATAATCTTATTTCTCCTGCTTGAATTCAACTCTTTCCCTGAAGGAAATGGAAGCTCTTCAAAGCTTCACTTGCAATTTGTCACACTTCCAAATACTTGAGTGACACCTTTGACCCCATAAAACTGGGTTGATACGACCAGAATTTGAGCCTGAATTTAGACCTATCAGATCTACTCTCCTCTGATTTGCCTAATTGAACTTTCACAGAAGGAAGGCACCGAAGAAGTCATGGTGAACCTGGCCGGCACCATCTAGAAATTCTGAAAGAGTAGCATCACAGCGTGCTGATCAGGTCACAAACAACTTACAAGGTGAACTTTCATGTACTGTCTTCTTACAACAAGGCTAAAGCCCAACAAGTAATCCCAAAAAAAGACCGCAAACTTTTTCAAAGCAACAGCACCCAAACAAACCGTAAAGCAAAGCTTCAGGCTCAAAATAGCCAAATGCTGACCAAGAAAGCTGATCAGCACAAGGTTGTCATCAATGAAGCAAGTCTACGGAGCATGAGCAAATGGGGGACGGGGGGATCATGTATGATCATCAAGCTGTGCAGGATGGATCTCATGTACCTGAAAAGAAATGTGATCATCCCGGGGGTTTATTTCCCTCTTCTTCCAAGTAAGGGTATGTTTGATATTCTCCTCCTTCTCTGCTTGCAGCAAATGGATACCCATCCCATAGGCAAACAGCCTGCAAATAGCCATCACAAAAAAATGCACCACACTATTGCTGAGAATGAAAGGAAAGGAAGTATCTACGATTTATGAATGGCAATCTACGAGAGGTTTAAACCTAACAGCAAAACAGCAGCTAATTTCACAAACTCATTCATAAATTTCCTCTCGTTCATTCATTCATTCCCTCGAGGAATTCTTCAGAAAATAAGTCGTCAACTGCACCAGGGCCTCTGTGAATGGTCCTGTGCACTGCAGAGCTCTGTTTTCCGATGGGGCAGTAGGGTTTACGATTTCTAAGAAGATCAGTATGCCCTCTTTCTCACAAACAACAACCGATCCGCCGGATGGCATTCCTACCAAGCTCCATTGAAGTCGAACGAGCCGGGCCTCTTGATTGGCATGAACCCCAACACGTTCTCATAAAACTCTATCGACTCTGCCAAGTCCACGCAGTTTCGCGAAATATGGTTCAGCGATTTCAGAGACAGTGAACTCCTATTCTTCGATGCCGCCATCGATGGATAGATAGATAGATATCAGCACCGTGGTACGTCCGTCCGGCTATATAAAATTTCACCACCTGAATGGCTACTCGGCAAAATCTCTGTCTGGGCAGATGTTGTTTAGCATGAAAACCGCCGCACCTCCCCGCTCACCACCAACACCACCACCTGGAACTTGTTCTTCTTCAGCAAATTTTCCCTCCGCTGCCAAACTCCCAAAATCAGAGCCTCGACATGAGCATTGAGACAAAGCTCAGGTTATCAACAATTTTTTTTTTTTTTAGAAGCTCTAGAGCAAAGCTTGGAGCTTGAATGAGAGGAAAGGGAGCGAAATGGAGCAGCAGTTTGCGGATTTATGTCCTTGTGAGCCTGGCTGGACAGGAAGGAAGGGAGGAGAAGCGACAGCGCCGCATTCGCAGCATGCGACGAGGCGTAAGGCTGGTGGTAAGCACCTGGCGCGTCATGCCACGGCGGCCGGCCTGCCCCACGGTCTCGCCAACCTACAACTTACGCACTCGGGCAGCACTACCGTACATCGCGCTCCTAACACTCAGTTCTTTTTTTTTCAATTTTGCAGGGGGTTAGGTAGGTGGCTTGGCGATCATCCACAAGAGGATTGAACCAGATTTGGCTACACGTCAGAGAGGAAACTTGTAGAGACAGTTAGGATTCCTCCTATATTTTGGCGACATGTAGGAACCTATTGTTTAAATATGGCGACTTCAGAATTTTTTCTTCATAATGTGGTGATTTCGGCCCCATTTCCCTTGTATCATTTGCACCTCTGTCTTTGGCCAAGATGTGAAAATTCGCCCAAAAAAATTCACACACTTTGTATCACTTAGAGTGATATTTGGGGGTGGGGGACCCAAAATTTGGCTTTTTCTTTTGACCTGATTTTTTTTTTCAATCATCTATGAAAAAGGTTTTTCATTTTAAAAACAGCCCAAATTCACCATATTTTAATGAAAACCCACCATATTTTTACAATAGGTTTGAGTAGGTATACAGAAAGATCCTTATATTTTTTTCACTCTCATATCTGGATTATAGCTAAAGTCGGCTAAATCTTCTCTTGGGTGCTCTTGACTTTGTCGACATCACAAAATCAGAAAAAAAGAATATTGTGTACAGATGACTTTTTTTTGCAGCCAATTTTCGTTTAAAAAAAACAAGCCAGGAAAACCGTGTTTTTCAGCAACTATGAATGGTTTTTTAAGCAAAATTTCATCCAATTTTGCAAAATAAAAAAACTGAAAGAAAAAACACTGCCCAATGCCCATACCTACAATCTACCACCAACTTAGCAGCTTTATTGGCCACTATCATGAGCTCACTAGTGGGTTACTTAAGTAGCTCGGCCACTTTTTAATGATGAAAACGTGCCAAGCTTATTGGAAGATGGAGAAGGAAAATGTGGAGATGGAAAAAAGAAAGGACATCAATCCTTGCTTTGTTGTGGACATCTTGTGGGTAACGTTATAACTGAACATTCAAAGAGTAATGTTGGAAGTTAGAGCTTGAGTAGCAATAACACTCAACCCCTTGGACATCCATCTATTAAGATAGTTAGTTAGTTAGTTTATCCATGCCTCTTGCAGCATTCTTGGTACCATTGAAAGCCCTCAATGAGGTGTAGGAGTAATTGAATATTGAACCATTTTGTCAAAAAGTTTCAACAAAATCAAAATCAAAACTTTTAAGGAAATTGAGGCAAGCTATTCTTCTAATTGAAAAGCCCTTCATGAGTGGATTTCTTGAAGCTGATTTTGTAATTTTTAGACCTAAGTCAAAGGAGGTATTGAATTTTGAGTAAAATTTGTCATTGAAAAATTCAACTAAATTACAAAAACTGATGTCGAAAGGAGAAATTTGAGTTACAAGCTCACACTTGGGCCAATGGTACAGGCCACTCCAGTGACAATGAAAAGTAGTCACACAAGGGGTGGAAATCAGTAGGTTGTCAACCCCACTCTTACCATCCAGGATGAAGGATGCTCATAACTTTTGAAGTGTGCAATACAACCATACCCTTCATTTCTAGCTTCTTCATTCTAGCTTATGGATGAAAGATAATTGAAACTTTAAAAAATGTAATACGCATCTCTTTCATTCTACTTCATTCTACAATTTTTATTATAGCTTATGATGCCAAGTACTATTTCTTTCTTTCTTTGAGTTGGAGTCACTATTTTTTAGTTTCTTCTAAACATTCAACCTTATCATAAATTGGATTCAACCACAGTTAATTTAAAAATTCTAACTTTATTATTTCCCCTTTCTATTTAATTATAATTGGGTGGTCAAATGGGAAATGTAAGTGCAGGAACTAAATTATTGGGTTAAGAGTAATATTCATGTAATTAAAAGCATTGCTTTTTTTTAGGAAAAAATATATGGAAAAATAAAATGTCAATTATAAAGTGCAAGAAGGTATCATGATTTCCACCCTTAAATTGCACAAGCTTCTCATCACATTTGTGCAACATTCATTCAAATATTGATTCAAGTGTTTTTCATGGCAATTTCTTTGTTTGTACAAAGTTTTGCCTGCAACTATTGACTAACTTGTGTTTTAAGTTTACTGCTCCAATGTATGTTTGTCCATGACAAAAACGTGCATGCGACTCTAAAAAAAAGTTTTAGGGTTTTTTATTCCTCCCCTTGTTTCTAAAGTTCCATAAACCATGTTGCATTAGTTGTAACTCAGGGGAGAGTACATTAGGGGAGAGTACATTAGTTGTGCATCTGAGATATTCAGCCATGCTCACAGTTCTCACAATTACTCTTCTTTGTTGGCCTTGCCTACCAAGGCAAGGATATTGTGTTTCGATTCATTATAGAGTAGCTTATGGGATTTTGGCCCCTAGGTGATAATAGGTCTATTATTAAATGAGGATTTTGGAAAAATGATATTTTGGCTTCTGTGGAAACTTGAGAACAGTTATAGAGTTATAATATCTTGAAGGATTTGGTTTCTTTTAGAGGATTTTTTAAAGATTATATTTTTGCATGGTGAAATATTTGAGTTTCCATAATTCTTCTTTTGCCTTAATATACCTTTTAATGTAAATGGTAGGGTCACAGTGTGAAACAACCCTTGGTTATTTTTTTGTGCAATTGAAAGCATATGATGCATTTCTGGTCATTAGTTAGGCCTCCCTTCCAAGTGGAGTGGGCCTGACCTACTGACAAGGCCAAGAGCCAGGGCCCACTGAGGAGGGAAGTGTGAACCAGGTCAATGGTGGCAAGTGCATGAAGCTCGCCCTTATCAGGTTGCAATCCAGCATGATTGGTTGCAGTTGGGCAAGTATGTGGGTGGGTCCAGATGTGTACGGGAGAAAAAAACACTAAAATGACAAATTTTAATACCGATGGGATGCAGCCCCTATGAACTTTGTGGGTGTCAGTCAGTACGATGGTTTACACACCACGAAATACTGCAGTGACACAGCAACACTGCTTTGTACAGCTTCAAATTGAAACATTCTCCACCCCAAGTTATATTGGGGTGTTGGAATTGTGAGAGCATGCTGGAAAGTTGGAAACCCAACCACTAAAAGCTTAAAAAACAGGAAAAGAACAAAATTTCCAGCACACTTCTCACCACATAATCTACTGGGGCCCAGCGTTTTTTTAGTTTCGAAATTTTACTGAAATGAGAAAAATACATATAAAAGGGGAATATTCTGTCATAATATTCCCATTTTTTGGTGAAATGAACACCAAATTTCGAAATAAAATTGAATTTTTTTTTATCACACTTGGACTCTGATTCGAGTTTTGTAACATTTAAAAACGAGCTTTTTCACTATTTAGACAGGTTCTGAAAACATGTCACCATTTAATGCTAAATCCCAATTCCCTCTGAGTGTGCTACCACCCACTGACCCAACATCAGAAAATTGAAAATAAAGTAAAATCACTGACTGGGCCATGTCCATTTTCATTCAAGTTTATTGAAACAACAACAACAACATTGCGAGTCTTTTGCCATGTCAATTTATTCATGTTTATTGAAGCAACATTGTACAATAATATTGTGAGTCTTTTGCCACGTCTGTATTTATTCACATTTATTGAAACAAAGGTTGTGTACAATACTGTTGTGAGTTTTTTTTGGTGCTGTGTCAATTTTATTCATGTTTATCGAAACAATGACAACAACAATATTGCACAATGTCAATGTTATTCAAGCTTATCAAAACAATGATATTGAGAGTCTTTTGCCATGCTCATTATATTCATGTTTATCGTATCAAACCGACATCTGGAATCCTTATACATCCAGCTGTTAGGAGTGAGCTAGCAGGAGTACGACAACGCGAAGACCACTAGCTCAAGCTGATCAGGTCCACCTGTCTTTCCAGGTTTCCACATGTTATGTCCAGCCATATATGACATGACCTAGTCTAGTATCTTTGTAGCTAACGTGTGGATAGGAAGGGCCGTGAACAAGTGGGTTTATGCTGACTAGTTGCCAACCTGGATTGCACTCTCAACCACGGGTGGGGACCATCCAATCATTTGGGGTGGTCCATTTGATCCCATCCTTTCACCTTCACTTGCTTTAAGGTGCATTCACACTTGGTGTTAGTGGTGATTCTAGTGTCGAGTCCCCTAACACCATGCTAGTCATTTAGGACTTACACCTACTAGCCATGAACATTTAATGTTAAGTTAACATTCACTTAGCATTAAGCTATCACCCATTTAATGTTGGGTGCCACCTAGGATGCCACCTAGATTTTCATTTCACACTGACTTAACATCAAGTGTGAATGCACCATTAGTCCTATTGCCCCCTCTCCCCCAACCCCGCCCCCCCCCCCCCAATGTTTTTTGGGACACCTATGAATAAATGACTCCTCCCTCCATGACTCCTCCCCGGATTCACGAACACTAGGTAGCCCAAAGTTCATTTGCATTCATTATATTTTGTGTGCCACATGCATTTTCATGGATGCTTTGCTTTGTTGAAATCTATTGTTAGGTTCCTAAGATGTTAAATACCCAGTCTAGTGCAAAAAGTGGTTGATAATGTTTAAAATGTGGTTTTGATTGTTTTGATTTTATAATATATATTAATTAAAAAAAATTTGTCCCTTTCTAGGGTTTGAAAGTATGATATTGGTTGGTAGTTTTTTTTCTCATGGGAGAGGTGCTAGGATTGAATTCAGAATCATGTAACAAAACATGCAAAACATAATACATTTTTTTGCAATACACTTTAAACATGAAACAACATGCAATACAATTCAAGGCAAAACCATGAAAGGAACAAAAAAAGACAAGTTTTTTAAAAAGGTGTTGGAAAAAAATTGATTGTGGTTATTTTCTCCCACTTTGAACTGCATAGCCCTAGGGAGTTGAAGTTGGAATCTTGCACTATCCTGGTAGATATCAACATTGATGATTCTCAATGGCTCTTCGCATTGGAACGGGGCATTTTGAGTATGGCACCTACCCCACATCAAGAGAACCATCATTACCCAAATCTTTATAAAATTTTAGGTCTTTAACTTCGAATATTTTTCATACTCCAAATGATTTGGATGGTTTGTTGACATGTTGATTTCCTAAATGATTATGGGGTTTCATGTTTAGTAATTTTTTGGGTCTGCAAGGAAGACTGCTTATCAACGTTTTTAAAACAATTTTGTGATGTGACAAATGTGGTGATCATCAATAAGCAAGTTTTGCCAATTTTGGTTATAAATGATATATGGAAGGAAAAAAATATTTTCATAGTGATATGGCAACAAAAAAACCCCCCTGAAATCATTTTTACAAATTTGTAATTTCACAAATTAAAAAAATGCTGCCATTGATATATATATATATATAATAGTTGTAATTTATTTAAATGGGTTTGCACATATTGCCACCTCAATTTGTTACAAAGAAAAAAAAAAAAATGCACTTTGGGATTGTTAAAAATTGTTGTTCATTTAGCACAAAAGATTGTCTGTTGTAAGGTTAACATGGTCTCGTGGTTGTTGGAACAAGAAATTTCAACATTTTTTTCTCTTGTTTAACCTAGTGATGTTAGCCTTTTTCATATTGGAGAAGTAAAAAATGAATTTTGGAAATGAAACCATTTCGAGACAACTATAGACAAGGAGAGTATTGAAAAGCTCACAAGTACTAATGGAAAATGGAACAAATAAAAATGATAGACTAATATTCCATATAATCAATGTGAAGTGAGAAAAATGTATGTAACAATTAGGTACAAATGACTAACTAACCAAATAAGTGGTTTGGCATTAAAAACCAACATACATAAGCAAATTGGATTGATATATGAAGGAAAGTGGAAGATAGTTGAAGATAGACATGATAGCAAAAAAGAAACAAATACAAAGCCTTCAAGATTGCATAATATATGCGATGAATGGGATAATACAAGTGAGACAATGGTGGAAAATGAAAATATTTACGTAAAGGTTGCAAACATTTGAATAGTAACAACTAGTGTTGTGTAATCTTTAAATATTCAAAAACCAAGGACGTCTAGTTTTGATTTTTACATTTTCTTGGGGAGGTTTATTTAGGTGTAAGATTGAACCCAATTTTTTCAATTTTTATTTTAGCATATTTTTTCAAATTCAAGAACTTTAGGTCTGATTCCATGTAAATATTACATGCTCCCCAATGCGAAAGATTGTATGTGTGAAAAAAGTTTTATAACAAATTAAAACAAGGATTTATATAGATACAAAGTTCAACAATTGACTAAAATAAATACATTATTATAAAGTTTAGTCTACGTACCAACTTTTCAAAAAAATGAACTTGCTTACCTATAGAATGTGAACTTGTGTTTGGGATCATTTTTTCACAATTTTGGTCTTGGTTTTGAATCTAGCAAAAGGCTAGTTTCATAGTCCTTCTCTTTGTGTTGATTCCAACAAACAGAGGTAGGTTGGGTCTAAGTCACATGAACCTGAACCCTCAATTTAGCAATGCAAATAAGATACCCTCACAATATTGATAACAACCCACTTAACTTCTAAAACATATGCACTCATGGTTCTTCCATAATATGCATGAGAAAATGCAATAATGCATCAAGCTTGTGATCTAGAACATTATATAGATTTCATGAGAGCACCATTATTGATAGTCAAACACAATGGCAAAAGATGAAAAGTTTGCTTTCAAATGTGCATTCCATGAAAACATCTAATTTAGATTTAGTTCAATTAAGTGCATTCTTTCCTAATTAGTTTTTTAATACTTTTTTATTGCAAATGTGAAGTTCATTATAATTAGCATGAAATATTGTTATCTTAGGAAAAGGAAATTTAAATAAAATAACTCATGTAGAATAAGAAATGAATCAACTAGAATTTTTTAGTTTACAACATACATGCATGTGATTAATTTTGTTTAAAGGAAAATATATGACTTGCATAAATGTAAATCATCTGAATTGTTTCGAATGTTATTGATCATAAGATATTAATGTATGAAAATGTTAGCTATTGTTGCATTAGAATTCCCATGATGTATCGATATGGTTAATTTCTAATAATTAACAATTTCAAACTAGAAAAGATGCAATTGTCATGGACAAAATAGCTACAATAAACAAAGCATATGTTTCAAGAAAAAGTCAAAAAAAGAACATAACCCAATAAGGTAAACAAATATGAATTCAAATGAAGGTGAAAACAAACATGGTGTGATGTTATTGTAAGATGTGGATGTGCATTATATCACATAATTATAAAGTACAAACAACATGTTAATTTTACTTTAAATTTGTGTTGATTAGAATGCAAATAATTTGGGTTGTATTAACATATGTTCATGTTTATGGAGAAACCTTCCAAACTTTTTATAATTTATTTCAAATGGTCCAAGTTGATTAACTAGTCCTTTTTACACTATTTCAAAATGTGATTTTTAGGATTGTGTAAATGATTATAAATGTAATTGTTTATGCCATTTGTGACTTCACATGCCTACATGACTGTTAGTCCAAATGTCCCTATCATATATACCATTAGTCACAAAAATGATGTTAGTTCCAAATGTCATTTGCAATTTTCCTCCATGATTGTAATCATATTTCCAATAATCATGGGGGACATCTTCAATGATTAAGATTTTAAAATAAAGTTTTTGGACTAATTCCTTGCTACCACATGGTAGCTTAAAATATATTCAAGAAATTTATTGACCACTTTATGCGTTGCCATGCGATAACCCTAAAACTAGAAATTTTGATGCGATTCAATCATGTGATGCCACATAATAGTCCTACAACTAGAACTTTTTGGGCCCAAAAGTGTGATGCCACATGGAAGCCCTAGAACAAGGATTTTTGGCCCAATTATGTGATGCCATGTGGCAGCTCTAAATTAAAAAATTCATTTTTTTGCCCAATTGTGCGATATCATGTGCTAGCCCTATAATTAAGAGATTCAAAAATTTGCCCAATTGTGCTTGCCATGTGGCAATCAAGGTTTAATGAAATAAAGTTAACTTAGGAAGCCTAGCCTAGGGGAACTATGTGACCTAACCTAGAGGAGTTACTTGACCTCTAGCCTAGGTTCAACTAAAAATTCATTTAGGTTTTGCTAGCCAATTTTGGTTAGAAGCCTAGAAAAAGCTAGGTAACATTTAAGGTGTAAGTGGGGAGATTTGAACCCTCACCTTTGAGGGTTTTTAATGATTGCACCATAAAACAATTTTACAATGAAACTACTTACCATTAATGTATAAACATTAAAAAAATTTAGCCTAAATTAACCTAGGTTTCATTAAGTTAAACTTAAGTTAATCTAATATAACTTAAGGCTATTTAGGTAGACTAACTTAAAATTAAAATTAGGCAAAACTTAGTTACTTAAACTTGACTAAATTAAGCTACTTAAGCTAACTTAGATTAAATTAAACTAAATTAGAATAATTGAGTTAAACTTAGTTAAATTTGGTTACTTAGACAAAACTAAGCTAAATTAAATTTAAATTGATTAAATTGGTTACTTAAGCTAAACTAAGTTAATCTTGGCTACTAAGGTTAAATTAACTTAAATTAAATTAAACTACTTAGGTTAAACTTGGTTAAACTTGGCCACTTAGGTTTAATCAAGCTAAATTAAATTACTCATGCTAAATTTGGTTACCAAAGTTAAATTACACTAAATGAAGCTACTTAGGCTAAACTTGCCTAAATTCATTCAAACTAGGTTATTTAAATTTACAACCATACCTTGTGCAATTATATGTCGCCTATGACTATGAATGATTGCTTATGCAACTATTATTCAAATTTGGATAGACTTTGATCTTCTTTTCAATACAATTTTGATCTATTTCATTTTTCCAATAGGTTGATTTTTCATGATTTTTTTGTATTTTTTATAACATCATATATACATTTAGTTGCACATACAATCAAAGTAATCACATTATAGTTGCATAAGGTATGTATGCTACTTAGTAACTACACATATAAACTATTTAATAGTACATATGTACCTATATGTATATACATACCTATTAAATACCTACCTACCTACTTACTTACTAGGTACATACACCTTACATACCTACCTACTTAATTACTAGGTACATAGCTAGCTAGTTTGCTACTTAATACATACATACTTACCTACATACCCATTAGCTATTATAATAGGTTATTTAATTATAAATAATTATTTAGAGGCTATTTAAATAGGTACCTAGTAAAAACCTTTGTTACTTAGAAGGTAGGCTATGTAATAGTATGTGTTAGGGAATAGTTGCAACTAAGCTACAACTAAAATTTTATCCCATATTATTTGTCTTCCCTTTCAAGTTTACAAACTATGTAAATAGGTTGGTTTGATGTAGTAAACACATTCAATTTTTTCAATTGTCATATGGGGGGAACTAATCACCATATAGGCTCCACCCAAAAGGCTAAATTTAAGATAAAATAGGATTTTGTTGTAAAAGTTTTAGACCTAGACCTACTTACCTACCTACTTAGGCTTAACCTATGGCTAGGTGGCTTAGGTTTAGCGTAGGTGCCACATGGCTTATTGTAAATGGCCTAGCTCGAAATTAGGCTAAGTGCCATGTGGCCTATCACAAGTGGTCCAACCTTAAATTAACCCTAGATGATTAAAGGGCAATTTTAAGTTGCCATGTGGCATAATTTAGTTGTTTTAATAGGATGGTTGAAAAAAAAATGTTTAGCAAAATAATTTGAAAAATCCAAATGATGCCACGTGTCACATTCTTATACTACCATGTGTGAACATATTGGTGTGCATTGTAGTCGCAAGTGTAGCTGTAAGAATTCATCCTTGGATACATATAAAATTTTCATATTTATATTCTACGAAAAAATGATTCATTTGTTGTTTGCAACTAATGGTCATTTGTAACTTGTCGTTTGCTACTATGTTGATTTTTAGTTGCAAGTGTCACTTGCAATTAAAATTTAATCACAAACGACATTTTTTCTACTATTGGGTTAAATTATGTTAAACTTGGTTGAACTTGTTTAAATTATGTTAAACTAGGTTATTAAGGTTACATTAAGGTAAATTAAACTATTTAGGCTAAATTTGGTTAATTTAAGTTAAATTAGGTTATTTAAGCTAAACTTGGTTAATTTAGCTGAAAATAGGTTACCTATGTCAAACTTGGTTAAATTACATGAAATTAAATTACTTAAACTAAACTAGCTTAAAAATTGTTAAATTAAAGTACATAAGTTAATTTCATCTAATTTTGATTAAGTAGTATTGTTTAGCCTTAATGTATTTTAATTTGACTTAATTTAATTTAAATAACATAATTGAACCTAATTGAATCTATATAACCTAGTTAGGTTAATTTAACCTATGTAATTTAGTTTACCCTAATTTAGTTTAATATAACCTAATATAACCTAATTTAGCCTTAATAACATAATTTATTTTAATTTAACTTAGTTTAATTTAAGTAGCCAAGTTTAACCTAAATAATTTACTTTAACCTAATTTGGCCTAGTTTAGCTTAAGAGGTTAATTTAGCTAAATGAAATTATTTAGGTTAAACTATTTAAAATTGGGTTAAATTAGGCTTTTGACTATTGGTCAAACAAGATGAATTGTTTCAACATGATTAACTAATTGTGTAGTTATATTTATAGTCATGTAGTCTTAAATTATCATTATAGTTGAAAAAATGACAATTATTCAAATCCGAATATGATTACATGAGTATAATTAAACAATAGTTGCAAGTTGTCCTACTCATGAAAACATGTTTTGGCAAAATGGTGATTAGTGGGCATGTCAATTTTGATTAAAGACTCAAGGCCTAAAAGACATGTGTCTTTTTTAATCAGTGAATTTGACTATTTGTTAAAATGAACATCTAGTCACTTGTTAATAAAAAACTAATCACTTTGGTCAAAATGGCCAATGGGTTCAAATCAAATGGCACATCTTATCAAGTTGAACAAACAAAATGATATCATTAGTCAAAATGATCAATAATTTTTAATCAAATGGGATATCCTATGTTTGTTAATAGGCCAAGCTAATTACTTTTTGGGCTAGGTAAATAGGCTAGGTCTACCTACTTATCATCCTACAACCTATTTACTTCCTACTTACAATTTAACATCTTAGTTATTTCCCATTTCCCATTTGACAAACCTAGCTCCTACTTGCCTACCTACCAACCTATGTACTAATTATCTACCTTTTTTATTTGGTTATATTTTTGTAATGATGTGAAATAAAAAACTTATTAAAATTTGTCATTTTAAAATAGTTATGGTTTGTTTATAAGGATTTTGTTTATCATTTTGAAGGTGAGGGGTTCAAATTTTTATACTTGTAATTTATATAATGCTTAGGGGGCTAGGGTAGGTAAGTAGGTAAGGTATGCTACCACCTACCTACCTACCTACCTATAAAAATATTATTAAAATAACCTAAAAAATTGATTGTAATTTGAGTAAAGATTCAAGCAATCAAATGATCCCCTATTTATTAACAAAAATAATGATCTTTTATTTTGCTACTAAAAAAGATCACCCCAATCACATAGGATATATCAAAATTGATTTGTTCAAAATGACAAGATGACCTTTTTTTATGTGTGTTGAAATGAAATCTTTTTTATTAGATTCTCAACTCAAATAAACATGTTTTTTGCAATAGTGATGTTTTTATATATATTATGTATCTACAATACATGATAAGTGGAAAGTGATGAATGTAATTAAAGTAAGTAAACTCATAAAACAAAATTCAAGTCAAAATGTGGTTTTTAAAATAAGAACAGAACCTTCCAACATTTGGAATGTCAATGTGGGTATCTTGGCAAAGGGTGGCAAACTCAAAGGGATCCCAATATTTTACTCTTGAGTTAACTCATAAATAAGTTTTGAGAGTTAGTGCCTTGGTATCCATCTGTGATTCCAACCAGCTTCATTGGTGCAGTCCCAAGTGTAGACAGTTGGGTTCACCAATTAACTAGTTAGAAGCACAAATGCATGTGAATTATATATATTAATAGACTGTCTGAAAGCCCTCAGAAAGCCCCATACAACCCAAAAAGAAAATTGAAAACATATTTAAGTGTCTATCACCTTCATCCTTTTGAAATTTCAAACAAAAGGTCATTTTTGGCTTATCCAGTATTTATGGGTTAATATATTTCCAGCACAAAGGCATTCTTCTTTGTTTTGTTTTCATGAAGGACAAACTTTTGAAGAGTCCTCAAATTTTGAAGGGCACTTTAGTGGTTAGTCTTTTAATCTGAAAGGTAGATTCTGGAGTAGTCCTGCTCCCATATCCTTTCCACTAAGTTTTACTCTTGTAACCTATATACCCAGCCTGGAGGAGGAGAAACCAACATATCTATTTTGGGTCTGTCCAAAGCTTGACCAATTGTTTTTGTGATGGGCCAATCAAAGACGCCCATCACAAAAGAAGGAAATTGAACTTGGGGGGGTTCCCACTGCAAGTTATGTGAGTTACAATATGATCCTCTTCTTCTTTGGTATTATTTTAGTCAAGTAGCCAGCTGAAAACTGAAGTGATAATTAGATGGTTCTAACTATTTACAACTACTGCAGAAATGGGTTGTCAAGTTGGCACTTGGCACCTTCATCGCCTGGTGTGTAAGTCATTAACCCATATATACTAATATAAATATATGGGTTAGTATATATGGGTTAATGTCCTGTTATAAGATAATTAAACAGAATGAATTATAGGATATTATTAAGGTCAAAGCAACTTGACTTGTTCAAGTACACCTATATACCACCATCTTGCTCCTCCTTGCAAGGGGATTGCTTACACTAAAGTGTTATAAGATACATAGACAACAAATTATAATACACTATTAAGGTCAAAGCATCTTGACCTGTTTAAAGTAGACCTATGTACCACCATCTTGCTCCATAGTTTTATTTTAAGCAGTGAAACAAGACTCTTTGTTGGAACACAATTTAAGCAAATTTGGTGGATGACTCCTCTGATGTGAGGTCTTTATGGGCCATGCTTTTACCATTACGATACTGTGCCACCAGTGCCAGCACTCGTTGTCCATACTTCTCATTCAGCTTGATGAAGATGAAGAACAAGATACGGTAAATGATGATCATCGCAACAACGATTCCAAAGTCTGTCCACCGTCCCCAGCTATTTTGAATGCCATATATCTGCTCCACCACGTACGTCCCAGATAGATTGGGCCCAATTGGTACCCCATTCGAAAGAAAATTCTCGAAGGAGAGTCCAGGGAAGTCATTTTTGAATAACCCCTGCAACAATCAAGATGGGTTTTGCTTGTTGGATATTGTGTCCACCACAATTATAACCCTTTTCAAATGCCTAAGGGGGATCCAAAGCCATCCTCTTCTTAACAGTGTCTTGGGAACCCTCTGGCATCACTTAGGACTTAATACTTTAAACAGATGTTGAGGTAAATTAGTCTTTAAAAACTTGGAAAAAGAATTTGAGACAGTGTATTTACCTGAATGGCGTAAGTGTGGAATGCAATGTATGATATAGGGTATCTCCACACTGGCTTTGGCACATCCATAATCAATCGAAAGTAGCCCGCCACCAACATATAGATAGCCTGCTCACATGCAGTTGTAGTGGTGTATTTTCTTGTGATCAGCACTTACAGTCACAAGTACCATCTTCCAAGTTGTCACTCTTTGGTGCCAATATGCTATGCTCATGAATTCTAGATGTTCAGCCTTGTACCTGACCATTGAATAGATTACCAAATCTTGGTGATTTTATCTGGACTTAACTCTCAAGTGTGTCAATTTCTCATATGTTCTGGAGGCTAGATAATGAAGAAATCTCTACAAACTATAGAATGAGAGCCAGAGCAATTGTGAAGTGGGAGCCATGAGGAGGGTAATATATGCAACACACCTGAATACCTGCACCAATAACAATGCCTGCAAGAAAATTGGCTCCAACAACACTTGATACAGCCATCATCAAGCTCTCAACGCAGGTCAAGCTTGCAAAGAGCATGAGGACAAAATAGGCATAGTGGTTGAATCCTGGATGCAAATGCACCATGAAGTAGACAATAGTCCCTGAGACAAGGGAAATCAAGAAAAGGAAGGGTAATGATGACAAGGTGTTGCCTATCACAAATGCCACCACTCCGTAGTGCCCATTCAACCTCTCGTGTCTGAACACCTGTAGAAATCCATAAAGATCCTTGATTTTTGCACATACTCCATGGCCATCATGATTGTATCCACCACTTTTAGAGCAATGCAAAACATCCTGGCAATCCTTGTGAATATCTAAGTTGATAAACCTGTGATTTTCCAACAATAGTCATGATGCCAAACTTCAAAACTACTTGGATGAAGGACATCAGGGGGAAATCAAGCAAACACACCTTCATGTCTTCAACAAATGACGGGAAGCCTCCAATGGCCATGAATGTCAAGAATGCAGCAACAAAAAACATGCAACCAGATCTTGCCTGCAAGATTCACAAAGACCAAATGACATCATCCTCCAACAGATATTTTGCTATCTCCCAAAACCATATGAACCCATCACCATGTCTCACAGGTGACATGTAATCCATGACCCAGTAAAACACATAAGAGACATCCTAGTTTCAGATCAGCTACAAGACCATGGAAAGTCACATGCGGCTCACTACATGACAGACAGTCAGTGGGTCTGAATTCTACTTTTCAATATAAGGTTAGAGTTGACTTGAGTTTGACCATTACCACCTACAAGTGAAACTTGGCGATATGATTCAAGGGAACAAGATGCATTCTTAAACTATATCTCTATACTTTCTTACACGATTTGTCATGAACAGTGTGGCATACCAAGATGGAATTGTAGTGAAGACCAACATTCCAGAAGATGGTACCCAGGCATATTGCAACCATGAAGTACATAGCAAGACGGAGCCAATAATAACCTATGTCTCTTATCATGTTGACAAAGGACCGTCTTGTAAGTGTCACAATCTGCTTCATAAAGCTTGCTTGGCTTCGACTTCCCTCTGTTAAAGTTGTCTTTTGTTCACCCTGCACAAGACATGACATTCTCTAAGCATGCAATGATCATATTCTATGCCGATGAATTCAACTCACAAGACAACAATGTTTTCAAACCTGAAACCATAGCATAGTGGCTCATGCACCCCACAAGCAAGCTGGGAAGAAAATTGATAAATTACAATGTTTGATGTGATCTGTTTGATCTTGGAAATGGTTGCCACTGCATATTCGCTGTTTTGGTATGCTTCCACAAGTCTCTTCACCACCTGTTTTGTATTGCTGCCAGACATGATGGATGGGTTCCCAAACTCCACATCCCTTGCACCCTACACAAATCGACATCAGAAATGCATTCCATGGACTTTAGGGGCAAAAAATGCAAACAGCATTCAATCTTATGCTCTGAAAGTTCCACTTAAAAGAACAAGCAGCTGGACTAGGGTTGGGGTTTACAATTCATTTGTAAGAAATGGGGGGGTTTCACAAGGTTCTTAGTTCTTGTACCTTGGAGAGGCTCTTGAGAGTGTACTTTACACGATCGAAGTCAGCATTGATGGTGTGGAGATAATGATCAGATGGATTGCGGAGTGGTGGGCAAGGGAATCCAGCTGATGCAAAATGCTGTAATTCATTCCATTGATCAAGAAAACCTTCAAGTTTAGAGGCAGCATTTGATCATCCCCAAGTGAACCAGCAGATTGATCATGATCACGATCCTGCAATGTCTAGAACCCCAAGCAGCACTTACAGGAGGGTTTAAGAGGAGGCAGAGTCAAGATACCTGAGGGGCAGATGCACGGTCTCCAAAGAAGATAGTTTGTCCAGATGAGAGAAGAATAAGAGAGTCAAAGAGTTCAAACACTTCACTACTCGGCTGATGAATGGCAGAGATGAGAGTACGCCCATCTTTGGCCAAATTCTTCAATGTTTGCACAACAAAATAAGCTGCAGCGCTACACCCAAAATCTCCAAACCTCACAGTAAGTCCAGAGAGCAGAACTCACCCCAAAAATCGTCAATTATCAACTTACAGCAGATTAAGAAGCCTCAAAAACCTGACCTAATTTTTCCTTTGTATTTGGAGGTTCTTTGCCAAGCAGAAGCTTCCTCATAGATAACCAGGCACAACTCACCAAGCATAACCTTCTTGCACAATTTCAGATTAGGTCAGGTTTTAATGGTAGATCACATTGGATACCGTAACTACAACTCATGTTAGGCAAATCTTGTTGAATTAATTAATTTATAAAAAAAGGGTCCCAGTTGAATATTCCAAAATTTCAACAATAGTCTTTTAAGTATGCTTAGTCCATTAGTAACTTTCAAAGTTATCTTGCATTTTGAGCTTGGTTTCAATTTTCAAAATTTTCAACAAATTATTGTTCTTTTTTTTTCCTGACCAGTCCTCTTAGGAATTAATGAGTTGTAAGTACAATATTCCTTTGGTTTTGGGCCCGAGAACTCGGGTTACCATTGTCATTCCCATGGCCTCGAACAACAGAATACCCTCTGAACCTGCCATTATCCTGTACTGATTATTAGTAGTATAGTTAATTAATTAATTAGTGTAATTAGAATAAAATAATTACGCACCTGTCCAGTCCACTAGTGGGCTCGTCCAAGAACAGCACGCGAGGACGAGTGAGAATCTGCAGAGCAATACTCAGTCGTCGTTTCTCACCCCCACTGAGTCCTCGTACAAAGAAATTCCCGACTGCAGTGTTTTGGCATTCGTACAGACCCATATCCACTATAGCACTCTCCACAATCTTTTTCTGCTCTGCTCGGGAGGTTCGATCAGGAAGCCGTAAGCTTGCAGAATACTGAATGGACTCCTTCACTGTTAGTGTGCCTATAAGAACATCTTCCTGTGTCACATAGCCCTGGTAAATTTGCAACAAAATAAATATGATTTTAATAAGCACATCAATTATTGCTGATCAAACTCATGATATTACATAAATAAATTTAAGAATTGAAAGGAACTCCTTGTGGTTTGTGATGAGGATCAGAGGTTGAAGGATATATAGCTAGCTGGGTTGACGTGGGTATCTCATGGAGCTTCAGATCCGTACCGCAATTCCATAGGAAAGTGTGGACTTGCTCTCTCCATTTAGCAGAATGTTCCCAGTCTGCATAGTGTTTGGACCCAATCTTCCTGCAGTAGGGTAGTACTTCATGGTCACCGTTCATATCAGACAAAACAACATTCCAACCTGATTTCAATTCTTTGCAAGTCACTGAAGATCTGATCTTGTCTTACACCGTTACCCTCATGAAAATCCTCAGAAAGGAGCTGCTACCTCTGGCACCATGTACATCGATGATTCCTAAACCCTAAACCCTAAACCCTAAACCCTCCATTTAGCAGAATGTTCCCAGTCTGCACAGTGTTTGGACCCAATCTTCCTGCAGTAGGGTAGTACTTCATGGTCATCGTTCATATCAGACAAAACAACATTCCAACCTGATTTCAATTCTTTGCAAGTCACTGAAGATCTGATCTCGTCTTACACCGTTACCCTCATGAAAATCCTTAGAAAGGAGCTGCTACCTCTGGCACCATGTACATTGATCATTCCACCACCCCCTTATTACTTCCCCATGAGTGTCTGCTTAGTTAATGGTTTTCGTCTTAGCAGGGCAGAACTGATCTATGGGTGAATACTGAGCAGACAGCTTCCAGGTTACAGCGTAACAACCTGCAAGGGCGTCAAGCAAGGTCGACTTCCCGGAGCCCGAGGGACCCATTATAGCAGTTATTGAGCCCGCTTCTGCATACCCTGCAGCAATCATAATCCCCACCCATTACACTACTTAGCGGACGTGAATGCCTCACCCTTTACAAGCTGTAGAACTCGAGAAACTATGCTCGAATCCTGGGGCATCTTCTTCTGCGCCAAAAAACCCACGAGACTTGCCCAGGATTAATACCTACATTGTAGTCAGTACAGTACCTGTGCAGTCTTGGAGAATTTCATGGCTGGGTGACGACCCACGCCCAGAGACGGTGATGCTGAGATTGGTCCATGTGAGCGAGGCTGCAGAGGGATGCTGCTGCACCTTCCGCTCCAAACCTGGTTTCTCATCACTCTCGATGCTCCCCACCACTGACATCATGAGCGGACTTGTTCCCCGATTCTGATCCGTGCCATTTTCCATCGCCAACATCTCAAGCAAACGCTTGGACGATGATCACCAACGCTAGTGACGCTGTGTTTTACGCTCGAGTACTCTTGGCCAGGAGGAAATTTCTTTTGAAACCCCACTACTTGATGTGTTTGTATGTTTGTTTTTCTTTTTTTGGGGGTGTTTATTCTATTTGTGTGGGGTTTTTTTCTGAGCTCCTCGAATAAGCTAGCTAGATCCTTGAAATGTTGACAGAGTCCAAAACAAATGACTTCTTCATTCAGGATGCATAGTGATTTGCCTAGACGAGATCCAACTAGAGAAGCTCAGGATCTGAGCCAAGAAGATCTCTGGCACAAGCGGCCAGCCAGCAGACCCTCTGTGGTTCACTTTTGAATTCACAGAAAAAAGCATTACACGGCGGTGTGGCGTCGAAGGAATGCGAGGTTTCCGGCCGGTGACAACCCTCGTACATCCTTGCTACTTGTCAAGTCGTTATTGGGTTCCGGCCCGGGCGCTGTTTGGCCCACCCTAAATTGTAAGTAAGTAAGTTTCAGATAAGTAGAAAGCGGGGCAGCAACCTGTGAACCCAACTTGTGCTCCCAGCAGCGCCGTGTTTGCCCGACCTTTGCTAATATTACGGATAACCTTAATAACTAAAATTAAAATCAGCTACTTTTCCAATTTCAGACTTTCCCAAGCAACTAATAAAGTGACGATCCTTGCTACCGTGAATAGTCATCTACTGTACATATTTTCTTTAACGTCTTTGACTCCTGATGCGTTGAAATTGCAAAAAGAAAGTGCCGATGAATAGATCAGTACAGTCGTAAAGCATGTAGTCAGCAGGGTTAGACGGGCGCCGCCCGTTGTGGCTCGTGAGTATTAAATTTCAACGGGGCAAACGATGAGACGGATGATCATTGATGATGTTGTCGAGCGTCAGAATGCTTGAAAATTGTGCCCTTGGTTTTCCGCATTGGGAATTTGCAGCAATCCGGATTCCGCGGCACGATCTGCGCGGAAATTTGTTGAAGTTTCGATGCCACGCATGAAAACAGACGGGCAAAACAATAATAATAAAAACAGATGGGCATTAGAGATATCCATAAAGTCAGGAAAAGACAGCACCAGTTCCCTGAGTTTTGTCATATATCACAGGGTGATATTTTTTAAAAACGTGCAAAAATGTACATTAGCATTAAGGGGGGCTGAAACTCAGAAAACCATCAATTTCGATGGTTCCTAGTTTCATCCTATCTTTCTTTTTCCTTAGCGCCTCCGTAATCTAGGAGGGGGTTTGGAACTATGAGGATTCATTTTTGATTAATCCTTCTAGCACATAGGTAGACTATCAAACATATTTCAAAACAACACTTGCAATATTCATCATTCACATGATTTTCAACATGAGACTTTATAGTCTTTTAGGATAGGATCCCTCATGCATCTAAAGTCGAATCTTTATTTGAAAATTACACCCCAAGGGAGTTCATCACACACTTCTATAATTTTTTTCTTTATGAAGATCACTCACCAAAGACTATAAAGTTTACACAATGATATTCACAATAATCTCCATATTTTATTTTTTCAAAGATTCTTATTCACATATGATACTTTTACAAGTCTTGATCCAACTAACAATATGAAGTTATTGAATGCAAATTATGCTCCAAAAGCTCCAATTTCTACCCCTTATATATTTCAAAGAAAGAAGTGGATGAATAGTTAATCACATTCATCTACATCTATTCCCCATGTATCAAACCAATCATCAAATGTCACTTATAATTTTCCATTCTCCTATGGATAGGTTCTACATTATTGGGAATCTAGGATTTGATCAAGTCTATATACTTGACCTCCCATTATTATTAATATGAAATAGTTACCTAATTTTTCATAATCAACCCTTATGCCCTTAGTCAAAATATTTTCTTTGTAGGGCCCATGAAGTTCATTATTTTATTTCATTATTTTTATCCATATTGTTACCCCAACACTAATAGTGACGCACCCCCAAGTTCCTTGTTAAACCAAAAAGGGTCCAACTATGTTAAAGAGCGGAAATAGTTGGAACTTGGTGCCATTCCCAACTTCCAGCATTAAAGGGGGTGAAAGGGGCGTGTTGAAAGCTCCGAGATAAGACTAGGAAGAGGGACAAACTACTTAGTTACTCCGTCTTGCATTCAAAACCCACCAACAAATTGGTTAGTTCACATTCAAAACACTTTCGGTGTTAGAACAAGCCACCGGTAACCTTGGACTCACTTGACTCACCACGGCTCGGACTCGGGGGAAGCCACCACCTTCTCCCATATAGTATTCTCTGTGCCTCTCCACCGCACTTGCATCCGAATGGCACTTTTTCCCGTGACTCCCAAAGTGGAGTCCCGAAACTATCTTAGTTTGGACTCCCAAGACTTTGGGCGTTCGTAACTTCTTGTTCCAACCTCTGATTGGGATGACGTCTAAAACAAATTTGTAGCTCTCCTTGAGAGCTTTCCAACGGTGTGTCGCACTTCACCTGCACACACCGGGATTGGGTTGATATCCGACTTTTAGTGGTCGGGATTCAAACTGCCAATTTGACTTCTGGCCCTCCTTTCAACTATAACTTGTGCTGCAGATGTACAAATGCTCATGCGAGGCCGTTTTGGACATCTACACTTCAAGACGTTTCCAACGATATGAAGAACACTTCAATGTGAGGTGCTTTGACCCTTGCAATCGAGTTTTGAGTTTTCGAGAGTCCCGAAGGACTCCCAAGTCCCATTTTCGAGAGTGTGAATGGTGACTTCACAATTCCCTCAAAGTGGGGTTGCGACACTCTCGCCCACTAAAAGAAAAGGTCAATGTCTTCATTGACACTTAGAAATTTCTCTTCACAATTGTAATCACTTTATTTTAGATCCTTGGCCATTTCTTGCCGACTTTTGCGGCTTGGACCTTGTCTCAAGCTAACTTAGGCATCCCCAAGTTTCCAACGTTTTCTTGACAAGTCGAAGAGGGTTTCCCCATAACCCTCTTCCAATGCTTCGTCAAAAGACTTAAATTAGCTTAATTGACGAAGCCCTCATTTGGGCAGAAATTATTCCATCCTTCTTTTCATGAGGAACTTAAATCAAATCTACTCTTGATTTAAACTAATTGACATGACTCCTTTCCCAACCTTGCGCTTTGATCACAACAATCAAGCCTCAACTAAAAAGTTTACTTATCAAGGTACGAGAAGTAACATTTGGGTTTTACCAAAACCCAAGTCCCAAGCTACACGATAAAGTATGCGAACGAAGTCATGACTTCTCGCGTTAGTCGCCACTACCAACCAACCTTTTGGGATGCACTTAAAGCTTGTGCATGTCCCCGCAAGCTCACCTTGTTTGCTTCCTATTTTGGGGCCAAGTTTCCCTTAACCCCAAAATAGGAGTCCGATTTTGATTCGGGCCTACGCAAAATAGTTCCATTTGTCTAATGCCATTTGACAACCCTACTTGCCTTCATGTAAAAATACTCGTGATACAATCTCTTGGAAGTTTTGAGCCCTTTATTTCACTTGCAACTTGATGTGGTACATTTTACGTGACACTCTGCCCCACTAAAAGAAAGGTGATGTCCTCATCACGTTCTACGTCTCTTCTTGCCGGTCTAGCATGGAATTCTTCCATGGTTTCTTGGGCATGTTCCATATTGGATTCATTCACCCAAGATGCCTCTATTGGATGATATCCTTTCCACTTAACTAAATATTCCCGCTCTTTTCCTCGTAATTGCCTTGACTTGAGCACGACCTCCATTTCAAACTCGGGTTCATTATGAACCAAGTCTGGTGGGGGCCTTGAATTGTATTCTCGATTAGGCCTTGAGGCATCATGGGAGATTGGCTTCAAAAAAGACACATGAAATGTGGGATGAACTCTAAGGTCTTCCGGTAGTTCTAATTTATAAGTGTCAGAAAGTTTCTTTTCCAACACTTTGAACGGGCTCGCATATGGGCCCAAGAACTTATGATTTAAACCTTCTGGTAATCGAAATTTTTTGATGTTCAACCACATTTCATCCCCTTCTTGAAACTTCATCTCTCATCGGGACTTGTCCGCAAAATCCTTGTACCTTTTGTGCGCCTTTTCCAAGTTAGCCTTTGCCACCTCCCAAAGGCGTCATCTTTCTTCATCAAATTGTGTGACCATTGACACTTCCTCACTTGCATCACTCGAGGGTTGTCCATGTGCTGCCCAAGTCATGGGCACAATTGGTGACTTACCTGTCACCATTTGAAATGGGGTAGACTCAGTTGCGGAATGTTCCGAGTTGTTGTAACAAAACTTGGCCAATTCCAAATGGTCCACCCAATCTTGTTGATCCACCCCCACATAATTCCTTAAGAATTGTTGGATCACCAAGTTGACCCTCTCGGTTTGTCCATCGGTTTGGGGGTGGAAGGAAGTGCTCATCTTGAGCTCCGACCCCATTCTTGTCCACAAGGCTCGCCAAAACTTACTTGTGAACTTTGGGTCTCGATCCGAAACTATGTCCTTTGGAAGACCATGATGCTTGAAGACATGTGTGAAGAACAACCTGCAAGTTTCTTGGGCCGTGGCCTCATCCTTTGTGGGAATGAAGTGTGCCATCTTGGTAAATCGATCCACCACCACCATGATGGCATCGAATCCCCTTGATGGGGGCAAGCTTACCATGAAATCCATGGACACACTTTCCCACAGCCCTTCGGGAATTAGCAAAGGTTGCAACAAACCCATTTGCTTCTTGTTGAGGGTTTGGTTTTGTTGGCAAGTTAAACGTCTTCACATAATCTTCCGCACTATCCTTCAAGTTGGGCCAATAATAGGACTTCTTTAGGAGTGTTGTGGTACGTTTTACACCACCATGGCCCGTAAGCGGTCCATCATGACACTCCTTCAAAATGGTGTCCCTCATCTTCCCTTCTGGCACATAGAGTCGTTTTTGTTTGTACCACAATACCATTTTGTTAATGGAAATGAGACTTGGCTCCATTTTGAATGTTTTACCTTACCTCTTTGGCAAATGCATCTTAATGGCTTGCTAGTTGAACTTCCTTTTGAAGTTCCGTCTCTCCCACATACACCACTCTAAGTTGGTGTTTCTGATTCAACGCATCGGGCACTATGTTCTCCTTCCCGGGCTTATGTCGGATGTCCACATTGAAAAATGCCAATGTGTTTTGCCACCTTACTTGTTTGGATGACAACTTGGGTTGAGTGGCAAAATACTTCAAGGTCACATTGTTGGTCCACACCACCACGTCCTTGGAGCCTATGTAATGGCCCCAAGTTTTGAGACAATGTATGACCACCCACATTTCCTTCTCGTGTGTTGGCCACCTTTGCTCCGTTTCACTTAACTTTTTACTCTCGAATGCCACCGGTCTTCCTTTTTGCACTAGGACTCCTCCAATTACAAAGTCGAAGGCATCGGAATGGATATCAAAGTTTTTGTCAAAGTCAAGCAACTTCAACACCAGCGCCTTCACCAAAATACCTTTTAAGGTTTCAAAGGCTTCATCGAATGTTCCTTCCCATTCGTAAGTGACGACGAACTTCTTCAAGAGGTTTGTCAAAGGTGCAGCTATCTTCGCAAAGTTCTTAATGAACTTGCAATAATAGGAGGCCAATCCTAAAAAAGATCTTAAGGCCGGCACCGACTTGGGTGGTTCCCAATCCACAATTGCCTTGACCTTGTGGTCATCCATCTTTAAACCTTCTTGAATTATCCTATGTCCAAGGAAGTCCACTTTCGTCACCCCAAATTCGCACTTCTCGAGCTTGACATACAACTTGTTTTCCCTTAATCTTTGGAACACCTTTCAGAGGTGCTCCGCATGTTCTTCCAAGGAGCTGTTATAGATCAAAATGTCATCTATGTAGACGACCACAAAGTCATCGAGCCATTCCCGGAAAATGTCATTCATGAGAGTGCAAAATGTGGCGGGTGCATTGGTGAGCCCAAAAGGCATCACCATGAATTCGTATGAACCATACTTTATGTGACAAGTGGTCTTTTTTTCGTCCCCTTCCGCAATCCAAATTTCGTAATATCCCGAACGTAGGTCAATCTTATTAAATACCTTGGCTCCCGAAAGACGATCAAATAGATCATCGATTCGAAGTAAAGGATACTGGTTCTTCACCATTGCCTTATTAAGTGCTCTATAATCAACACATATTCTCAACGTCCCATCCTTCTTGTGAACAAAAAGCACGGGTGCTCCATATGGTGATTTGCTTAGTTTGATATAACTTTTTGCGATGAGTTCTTCAAGTTGAACCTTAAGCTCTTTCAACTCCTCATGGCTCATTCTATATGGGGCCTTGGCGGGAGGTGCCACTCCCGATACCACTTCGATCGCATGATCATTTCATCTTCTCGGGGGTAGGTCTTCGGGCAACTCTTCGGGCATCATGTCCAGGAACTCTTTCAAAACTTGGTGGCTTCCTTGGGCTCACACTCATCCAACACTCGCATAACACACATTATGCCATAACCTCCCACGCATTCCTTTTCCCATGTTTTTCCTAACATAAAGTGGATGGTTGATCCACCCACACAAGGCAACTCATGTGCGTTCACCCGCATAATCCCACTTTTAGATGGGATTCTAACTAGCCTATTGTGCCCTTCTATGAGCACATTGTTTTGGGTGATGAACTCCATCCCCAAGATGCAATCCATTTTACCCAAGGTGGAAACTAACAAGTCCACCTTTCCTCTCTAATTTCCTAGTTGGAGAGGAACTTTTTTCACTTGAAACGTAATGGGATGGGGAACCTTATCCACGAAGTGCACTTCAATGGGTGTCTTGAACTCCTCCAAGTGGAGCTCCATCCTTTCGGCGCTTTCCCGAGTTATGAAGTTGTGAAAAGCCCTTGTGTCCAAAAGACATAACACATCCCGCTTAGTAATTTTCCCCTTCAAGAAGATAAGTCGATTGCATTCACCTTGGGCTAGGTTGGCATTGAGGGCGATTACCTTAGAGCCCCCATTCCCCGCTTTGAACTTGGGACAATCCTTGGAGTAATGCCCCATCTCGTTACAATTAAAGCAGGTTCCTTTGGGTTTCACCTCGACGTCTCCCTTGGGTTGGCTCCCTTTGAAAGGAGCCCCCTTCTTCACAAAGTTCCCCTTGGGTTTAAACCCCGAGCCTTGGAATTATTTGGGCTTATCCTTGTTGGGCTTCTTTGCCCATGGTTCTATTTTTCGTCATGCCTAGGCTTCTTGTGAAGGAACTTGTTGTCCTTATTGAACCTGGATTTTTCACTCCGCCCCACATTTGAAAAGCCTTCCACTTTCGTGATGGCTTCGGATAATGAGGAGGGCCAATTTTCCTCAAACTTTTGCTTGGCCCAAGTTGGAAGCCCCATCACAAATTGGCACACACGGTCTAGTTCATGCACTAGAAGAAAAACATGTATTTTCAACTAGTCTTTGTGATTAAATTTTAGTCGTAAGAGACATTTTGCAACTAAAATCCTTTTAGTTGCCTAAGACAAGTCGCATGTGATAAACTAGTCGCAAATCACAAAGGGTATTGTATGAAAGAAAAAAGTCAACAAATACATTTCATCCTTTGACTCCATTGTATACGTATTGTCACATACGACTAAGATGCAACTATTTTGGTCACAATCGAGGGCAAATCATGTGCTGCCACGTGTCTTAATATTTGATTATTTAAAATATACATTATAAAATAATTATTATTTTGAAATAATTTAGGACGTTCAATTCAAATATTTTGATGATTTTACATTATGACACGTGGCCCAATGTAAATATGCCACGTGGCATTACAATTTTAATTTAATAAAAAAATTAATATTAAGTTGGTAGGTACTTAGGTAGGTACATAAATAGGTGCCTACAATGTTAGGCTACTTACCTACCTACCTACCTAGGTCAAAAAGTAAGTAGGTAGGTTCTACTTTCTTAAATTAAATACCTACTCATATAGGTACATACTTAGGTAGGTAGGTACATAGGCTGACCTAGATGGCTAGGTCAAACTAAGTACCTACCTAGCTAAATAGATAAGTAGGTTAGGGAGGTAAGTACTTTAGAATTGTGCATTATTTATTTATTTGTTTTGGGTTGAACCTTTTGATTAACTCATCCCATGTGCACTAATTTCATAATGTGAAATTGGATGGGCACACCCCCTTGTTTATATAATGTTCAAAGTAGGATTGAAGAACAAACAACATGGGATAAGTTTTGAAGTTGCAACTTCCTTATAAATTAAGTTGTAATTCCAAAACTTTCTTCATGCCTTACTTTCTAAGTTTTCAGATTTTTAAACAATTCAAATATTAGATAAATATTTAATTAATAATGATTAAATTTACATATATTTAAATTATAAATTATACACTACAAATATTCAGTATTCATTATCAATTACTTAAATAAGCAATAACTTTTTAATATTTAACAAACTAGCTTTTTAGTTACTCACAATTTATTAATACATACTTCATAAATAATTAAATAAATAAAATATTTAAAAATATTTTATTACTTTTTAGAATCTGATTGAATTCTATATAATATAATTAATGTAAAATTAATTTAATGACTATAATTGCAAAGTTAAAATTTAAAAATATTTATTTCAAAATTATAAGTAATGAATTAACAATTGTTATTAGAAAGTAAATTCTTACACGAATTGTTTAAAAATTATTATTCAACTAATTAGATTACTTACTGTATACTTACATTTATTATTGTAAAAATTATTATAGGTCAAATAATTATTTTCTCTTGGTAATTCTTAACTATAAATACAATAATTTGTCAAACATAACATTAATTTTCATAATTACTGTAAAATTACTATAAAATATTTATCATAGATGAATAATCACATAATTTTCTAGATAATATTATTATATAATAACTCGTGAAATTACAAGCAGTAAAATAATTATTTTAACTACATTGTAATTTTTCCAAATTTTTAATTTACGTTTGAAGTTATAAATTAAAAAGTGCAAATAATTATGTTCAATTAAAAAATAATTATGCACATACTAATTAATTCTTATCTGAAATAATTACAATGATTTGAAAGTAATGTCACATTATTTACATTAATTAATTTCTTCTAATATAAGAATATAAATTATATAATATACAAATTTATGTTATAACAATAATTAGATTTAATAAACATAATCATTTATAATTATTTATAAAAGTGATTTATTATGGATAACACTAGTAGAAAAAACCTTTGAAACTCAATCAATAATGTTTTGAATTAGAATATAAATTTAAGATTCCAAAATAGTAATTCGGAATTCAAATATCAATTTTAGATCAAATAATTTTTTTGAAGTTAAATAACAAATTTCAGAATTGAAATGTCAATTTTCAGATTCAAATAATAATATTCAAAATTAAAATGTCCATTTTAAGACTCAATTAATAATTTTTTGAATTGAAATATTAATTT
>Ga0209611_10002477_pt1 | contig 32434 bp, 25 predicted proteins | sample S1TSphgellanicum_3_FD_187693 | JGI IMG/M metagenome (GOLD analysis project Ga0209611, IMG submission 187693) | Host-associated microbial communities from peat moss isolated from Minnesota, USA - S1T2_Fc - Sphagnum magellanicum MG (SPAdes) (version 2) | ecosystem: Host-associated > Plants > Peat... | reverse complement strand
GTATTTCACTGCCTCCCCAGATGTCATCATCATCCTACGTCGTACAGTATCAATGGGGTATGATGCAAGTCCAGCACCAATGGTGATTCCCCATCCAAGTAAGAAACTGGCCAGAAAGTTGCCCTGTGGAAAACAACCAAAGAAGAAACAAAACCATAGTATTCATGAGAAAGGAAAGCTGGAGCACGCTTCCACACATTGAATCACAGGCATTGCCCAATAATATTGAGCATTTGCTTGAAATCAGAGATCATGTTTTTTTTACAGAGGAGGGAAAAAAAACAAAGAATTTTTTTTCATACCTCAAGAGATCCAACAAGCACAACAGGTTTCAATGAATCATAGATTCCAAAATAGAGGCCGCGATACACAACAATGCCAGCACAAGAGATGACAAATCCTCTGTAAAGTCCAGCAATACCATCCGTAGCTAGAGTCTTCTTGTACACATCCAACAAGCCATTGAACTGACGCTCACCACCTCCCTTCTTTGAGGACTTGGCATCATTAGCTAGTCGAGTTCTCGCATAATCCAATGAGTACACAAACAGAAGGGATGAGGCACCGGCTGCACCACCAGATGCAAGGTTTCCTGCAAACCACACCCAGTATCCATCCTTGTCCTTCTTGTAACCAAACAAAGACTTGAAGTAATCCTTGAATGCAAAGTTCAATGCCTGCCATGCCATGCAACCAACAATTAGATAATCATCAGGAAACCCTAGAAGGAGGGCTTTTGTTGTCTAAAGCTTCTAACATGCACAACACTGACAAAATCATTAGGTTATATAAGACAGAGAGCTTCACTGTAAACAAGCCATGGCAGCAGGGGGCAAGCCAGCAAGAGAGGTGATGCAATGTGGCGTTCTCTCTCCCTCTCTCTCTCTCTCTCACCTGGGTGGGAAAGTAGCGGATGACATTAGCAAGATTTCCACGCCACAAGGAAATGGCACCCTCGTCTCTGATGGTTCGGGCAAAGCATTCACCGATTCCCTTGTAGGGTTCTGCAAGACGACCTGATTTCAGCATCTCGTCCTGGTTCTGAATGAGGAGCTTGACACGTTCAATGGGAGCAGCTGCTGTCTTGGACACAGCAGCCGACACTCCACCCATCAGGAAATCAACTAGAAACCCTTGCACACCCTTCTCCTTTGGTGCTGCTGCTACGAAGACTGAAGAAGAAGAAGAAGAAGTACATCTTGCAGCAGTGGCGCAGCTTGAAGTTGCCGGTAGCATGCTGTGTCCTCCTCTCAAGTCAATGGGGCAGAGAGCGTTCAAACCGCTGCAAGCTGCTCTGGGCATAGATCCAGCTAGCTTGGATGTTGTAAAGAAAGGCGATCCTCTCACAATCTCTGCGTTCTGATCACGGTAAGATGATCCGGCCGAGTTGTATCTGTACATGATCTGCTGGTTCTTCGACAACGGCGCCAACATGGAGCCCAAGTAGGAGTTGCTGGAGATCTTGTGCATCGCGTTCGGAAGCTGCTGCTGCCGCCATGCAGGTCGACGACTCTCTGCCATCTTGATAGATGCAGAAGCTGGTACAAAATAGCCAACAATCTAAGGGCCATCCTAATACTAAGCAAAGCAGAGTAAGCACAGATCGAGCAACATGGTCTAATCGAGGAAGATGTGCATAAGATTTTAGACAATATTCACTGCATTCTTCGCCCCAGCATTCAGAACTATTGCAAACAGAGCTAGACTCAAGGAAACACAAAACCAGACGACGACGACGACCAGACGAGACTGCCTGCAAGCTGCCTTCACGGAAGAGAAGACCAGACCTGCAGCTGCCTTTCAAGCTACCGATCTGCGCCGTTTCGGGCTCAAATGAAGAGCGGTAAACTGGAGGAGGGAGATGAAGAGGAGGAGAATAAGTTTACCAGTCTAGCGTGCACGCAAGAGATCCACAACAACAATCTTCCTCCCGAAGCGGCGAGCGATGGCAGGCGCGCACCGCTTGCTGTTGATGTCAGCGACAGAACAACACAAACTGCTCCTGTGGGAATGCTGAAAGGGCGGGACGACGCTGGGGTTTAAGCCTTACCGGTCAGGGAACAACCGTTCCGTTCGCTGCTACCCCCTACGACTGTCGTCCGTCCCCTAGGCCCTACAACTAGCCCTGCACGGGTGAGACTCGAGAGGTGATAGATAGCCATTGGCGCCTCACCCGTCGGAACTCCGGGCAGGGACTACTTCGGTGGGTGGTGGGGTGGAGTGCGTTCTTCAACAGGTTGATGAGTTCATAGATCACTTTCAATTATTACTTACCCCAAAAAATTCAATGGTAAAAATTAATATTTTCTTTTTCTTTTTCTTTTTTTCTTTTATTTAAAAATTTCCTGGGTTTGTTAAGGTATCAATTAGCACTGATTTTATTTTTTTGCAAAAAAAAAAAGGGAAATTCTTTTGCAATTTTTTTTTTCCCCTCTAGAGTAAATTTAACTATTTTGCTAATTTTAGGGAAAAATGTGCCAGATTTTCAATATCAAAAAATTGAAAAAAAATCATTTTCCATTTTTTGAGTAGGTAATTTATTTGAGGTCTTAATTTTTTTAGCCCGATTCTTTTGAGGTGCAAAGTAGTTTTGTGTGGGTAGTGTACTTGTTTAATTTGACCTATTGAGAGCAAAAACAATTTGAACCCTAAGTTGACCGACCAAATTTAGATATTTGTATTACAAAATGAGATCAAAAGATATAAGTATATTCATGCACTACCCCCCAACAATGTTAACCACATATCTAGACATAGTGTTTAATGAAAGTTTGAGTCCATGGTGAAGAAGGGTAAACACATTCTTTTTGTGCTTTTCATATGCTCCACCTTCTCAAACACAAGTGAGGACTAGAAATTTGGATTTCAAAATTTTGATGGTCAAGTTCAACATTTGTTGGTCTACACGATTGTTCAAGTATGTGCAAAAACTTGCATGTTTAGAAGACGTCAATGGATGCTTTGTTTGTTCCTAAGAAATATTATTCAGTTGATAACTATGAATTGGTGTCAAAGTTTTTGTAGATTGGTAATAAAATGATTGATGTTGTGTTTGGTTATTGATATTTTCATTTCTTTCAAGATGTGATGGGTTGGTTTTAGCAAATGTTGGTGATATTAAAATTGTTAATTGTAGGATAGAAATAACAATGATTGCTTTCACAATAATTTTGATTTAATCTTTGAATGTGTTCTTTTGCTTGATTGTGATAATTGTGAGGATTGAATCCTCACTCTCAATATCCATATCAATTGCAAACATATTATGTTTAGTTTAAGATTGCAAAAACAAGTTGTCGTAGTTATTCATTATTTTAGTGCATTTCTTGGTTGCATGCATGTAGTCTTTGCTTTGGTCAAAACTTCATTTGGTTTTTATTTTGATTTTGATTAATTTGTGCAATGCTTTTACTATCGTTGTTAGGGAACTTGTGTTCTTCAATAATGATATTCATGTAAGCTTATTTTCAAAAGAAAAGGAAGATTTTTGTCATTTACAAATTTAAGGAAGTTGCAATGGATTGTTTCATGGAATGTGATGAAAACCTTGTTGATGTTGTCAAATGTGTAACGTTATGTTTAGAAGTTTTTAGTGGTTAGAGTTAGAAATGGCTATTGGTAGGAATGTTTGAGGGGTCATGTTTTAGGGTTTCAACCAATGTTGGGTAGGTACCAAATTGGTATGACTTGAATCAATATTATCTCAAGTACTAATACCTACTTGGTATTTAGGGTTTCAACCAATGTTGGGTGGGTATCAAATTGTTATGACTTGAATCAATATTATTTCAAGTACTAATACCTACTTGGTAGGGACATAGGTCATACCTACTTATTAAGGACTTGTAGTAATATTAGGTTAATATTAAGGCTACATTAATTCCAATGCCAAATATATATACCTACCACATATTAAGTTGAAATCCATGTTGGACCTTAATACAAAGATCAAGTTAATATCATTTTGTTCTTAAAAAATACCATATGACCAATAATAAATCAGTATGCAACCATTTAAGAAAATTCAATATTAGTTTTGCGGTTATATGTTTTTTAATAAAAAAATGATACCAATACCACTTAATATGTTCAATATTTAAGATGTATTAATAGGTTTAATAGGTTACATGTATCTTCAAAATTTGACACCTACTTAACATGGGTTTCAACTTAAGATTTTGGAGTTTTGGAATTTATATTAGTATCATGCACAAATGTGAAATTTTGTTTTCCTTTTAGTTTTCCATCTTTCTTGAAACGTTGATGTTCATTTCAAAACTCCTTGACTTACATCATAACAAAAACCAATGTCCAACATTCTTTTAAACATGATGTTTATTCTAGGATTTCTTTTGTAATGAATGCCCAATCATAAGTCTTCACATACACATTATCAACACAGAAAAAAAAAACCAAAAATTGACATACATGATATTAAATGTTAAAGAATCACCAAAATTTCCAAGGGTGCAAATGCATGTTCCTTCGTTGATTTAAAATTAAATACATGTAATGTCATACAATTTGTTTCAAATTGAAACTATGTAATTAAGTTGTGAAAAAATGAATATGACAACACATGTTGGTTGATAAAATCATGATTATAAATTGAGATTATATTTTATTGGCATGAATTTCACACATTATATAATGATTTTATCTTTTTCAATCATGTTTACATTCATCCATTTATCAAACCATCAATCCAATGGACTTTGTTAAAGTGTACATTGTATTAATGGATGTGTGTTTTCATTTTTATAAGGTATCCCAAAGCTTATACAATTCATGATCCAACTACAGATGAAGGTATGTTCATGATCCGTTTAAATAAATGGTACCCCTTAAGGAAGTCTTGACATTTCAAACAATGACCTCCTTGATGCCCTTTGGATATGTGGTTTTATTGCATAAGTAATATGATTTTTAAATTGTGTTTTTTAATGTGTAACATGACATGATTTAATGTTCAAATTTTATTGATTTATTATTGTTTGTTATTTTGATGCATCCAAAGCAATGTTACTAAGTTCAAGCTAGGAATGGAATCTTAACAACTTATGTAATAAATGTATCATTTGTTTTACCATATAGATGGTAAGTTTTTTTAATCTATTGTTGGATTTGTAATTCATGTCAAGTCCTATGATTGAAAATTCAATTAAATTATTTTGTTTACCATACATTAGTTTAAATCTTATTTGCATGGTTTGGGAAATTTCAACATGACAAACAAAACCAAATTGTAAGCAAATTATTTTTCTTAATAGATAAATGGTGTGGCATGTGTTGTTGAATTCATAATTGCTACAATATATTGAATGAATTTTAAAAGAGAAAATAGTACACCTCCATTAGCTTGAATGAGAAATCCAATTGTCTTTAAAAATTAAAAATTGAATTTAAAAAGATTTTCACAAAGAAATATTGTTCCAAATTCAATATTTATTTGGTTCAAGCATGCTAAAAGGAGCCAAGGATTGTGAAGTCACCATAAAACCCTACAAGTTTATGGCTTTGAAAAAATAGTACATTAAATCTAATTATTAAAGTGTAATGAAATTTGTTGTATATTGTTTTAATACTTATGAATTTTCACTTCCATGATTTTTGTGCAATTTGAATATGATTAACTCACCTTATTTCATTAGGAGAAAAAAAGTTTTTTTTTTACCAACAAATTTTCAATTGCATGTCATCCTCCATTTCATTTCAATTACATAATTATATTTATTTCAAAAAATTCCACATGGATGAATTGGCACCTCAAATAAGTCAAATTATTAACTTATTGGTAAGTCTATCTGGCATTGACCATTGTTGGGTGCTAACCATTGAAAATATAGTTGAATTGTAGTTGAGAAGTTCATTTTGAAATAATTGACCATGTTATGTCATGTCAACCACTTGATTAATTCAATGGACATTGTTTATGAATGGATGAAAGACAAAAATTGATGGAGGAAATAGTGCATATATGTTTCATTATACTTCAAATTTAATGCAACTTCTTTTGCAATTATATTAAGATTTTGTTATAGTTATGTTGTGACTAGTTTTTAATTTTATTGGAAATTTGTGACACCTTTACCAAAGTCTATAGCTATCATTACTCTATTTTGCCATTAGACATTTTAAGTGAGTTCTAAATTGTGCAACATGGTGTCTAGTAGCAAGACAACATGTACACATTATAGTTTAAGGTCATTGTGAATACTATTACAATGACTAAAAAATGTCCAACACAAAGTTCACATGATTTTATTTTGCAAAGTATATGTAAGTAGGTTGTAGGTAATGGTCGGTAAAAAAGTAACTAATAGGTCAATAGGTAGGTTGCATACTTACTTAATATGTAGGTAGTATACAAATAAAGTAAACAATAGATAAACTTCCTACCTATTGTTACTCACACCCTACTTGTATATTACCTACTTATTTACCTAATTAGGTAACTTACAACCTATTACATCCCAACCTACTTACTTAAGTAAATCACAACCTACCTACCTACCTACCTATTTAAATTAAGCTAAGTAAGGTAGTTAATTAGGTAGAATAGGATAGTTAACTAAACTAGGCAAGTTAACCTAGCTTAACAAGGGATGTGTCACACATCAACATGGCCTTGCCATTTACATTAAAAAATATCTTAAGGCAAAAGAAAAATTATGGAAACTCAAATATTTCAAAAAATAATCTTCTAAAATCTTTTAAAAGAAACCAAAATCCTTCAAATTATAACTCTATAACTAATATCAAGTTTCAACACTTGAGCCAAAATACCATCTTTCAAAAATCCTCACATAAAAATAAACATATTACTTAGGGGCAAAAATCCCTTAATCTATTATTTTGATAATGAATTTAAACACAATATCCTTGCCTTGTTAGGCAAGGCCAACAAAGGTCTAACTATGTTGGTGAACCTTGTACGTTGTCTTCATGGAGGTGGCTTGGGAAATGGACGGATGGATGAACGGGTGATGTGGCATATAATATGGATCAATGTATCATATAATACAGATAAAATAAATGAATGGATAATGTGGAATATAATATGAATGAATGGATGATATGACATATATGGTAACAATGTGTTAGTGAGAAATTCAAATTTTGAATTGCATTTGTTAAAGTTGAAAACTAGTTGGAACCATTTCAACTTGCGTAATTAAAAATTAATCAACATCCCAACTATAACCATGTAGTGAGAATCCACTTTATATTACACTCCCATTCAAACTTTGAGCTTTCCCTTTGTCTTTGTTTGATTTGATTTTCTTTTGTTATTTCTTAGTCCCAACCAATGTCTAAGTTTAAACCCACATGTAGTTTATTAATTTGTGATTCTTTTCAAAAAAATGTAGCTTGTTTTTTGCATGTGGGGACCTTAAAGTCTTTCACTTTGGGGTTCAAACTTTTGTTATCAATTATTTTTAAACGAGTTTCTTTTTTTCATTTTGTTCTTGTTGTTTTTTCTTCTTTCTAAATGTTGCATTCTTTGAATTGTCTACTTATTAAGCATATGAGGTCATATGGTGTCAATGTAAATAAATGTGAATAACATGAAGCTTGCCAAACTTATGAAGCTTTGAAACCATCATTGCACATGTCATTCACATTTGTAAAAGCTCAATATGTAGACTCATGTGATTAAGTTTTTTCATTTTTAGCAACTTTCATTTTTTAAAATTCAAAATTATAGGGTGCAAACATGAGTAAACTTACAAAGTTGAAACATGGGCCAACCAAACAATAATTCAAGCACCCAAACAAGCCAACAATGGGTCCAAATTAGTGCATTGGCATACAACAATCACCTTGTGGGAGATTATTTTCATCATTCCAACAAATATTGATTAACATTAACACATTTCAGATGTAAGTGGGACCATTTTTCATGTGGGAGCAATGTTTTCTTTCATAGTTTTTAAATTAGGCAATTATCTTTGGTGGAAATTGTGATGTTTTTGAATCATGTGTCAACTTATAATTCCACCATTCATGGCATGGACATTATAGGATTTGCGATCTTAGTTTGATAATGATAAGAAAATTATGTTCTTATTATGATTTTATTTTCTCTAGTTATTATCAATTGGGTATATTGTCTCCACATTCTAGCTTCGGTAGTTTTATAATCTTGATCCAATTTTGACTATAATTTGATTTTCTGTCAACTACATTTTGATTATAATTTGATTTTTTGTCAAATAAATTTCAACTAACTATGCATGACACAATCAACATATCTATAAATGCCATATGACAACAAATAATTTGTCATGATTTTGAATATGTTGTACACGTGGAATTCCAATCTTGTCAAAAAATTAAGTAATGATATTTTGATTAATGTAAGGTCAACAATTGCTACATTTAAATTGAATGTTGAGATTGTGCCACATGTCATTTTATATTATTAATCCATTCAATTTTTTCAAGATATATAACTTCAAATTTTTCCTACCATACACATGGCACACATTGGTTATCTTGTTTTTATGGAAACCTACCAATGCCCATGTGACACATGTCAATGCCATGACACCTAAATACTTAATCTATATACTTAGCCTAGCTACCTACTTTAGTTACCTACTTTAGTTATGTTTAATCTACATGTAACCCATGTCCATTATTATGAAACAATCATAAATACAAGGACCAAACCATTGACTTCACCAAGATGGAATTACTACAAGATAGAAAGTACAATAAAACTTAAATATATTAGTAAATTTACTAGTTATATATGTTTGAACATCAATTTCCTTAAACACTGGAACACATTATGCTAAATTACTAGCTCTCAAAAGGTTAACATTAAACACAAGTTGAAATATAATGAAAAACATTTTAGGATTAAAGGTCTTTTCATCAAATAGATGGTAAATAAATTATGTAATATGTTTCCATTTAATTTTGGGGAAAAATATTTGGTATGTGCAAGCCATATGAATGTTTTGTAAAAAAAACATTTTAGCTTCGGACTAAATATTTCCTTTTAACATCATTGCACCCTTCTACACCTAAGGTTTTAAAATTACAAAATGACCTCCATAAAATTGTACTCATTGTACATTTCCAACAATACCAAAAATGACCCACAATATTCCTAGACTTTAAAGTTTTGATTCTGTTGAATTTTCAAAGAAAAAATTACTCAATATTATAATAACTCTTACATCAAAAGTCTAAACATTATGAAACCACCTTGGTGCACTCCTTATTCATTGAGGATTTTTCCCATGGTACCAAAAGCATCGTGGGAAGCATATCTATTGTTTAGGACATCTCAATGTGATAAATGAAACAAAACAAACAACCTAACTACCTTAATAAATAGGTTTAGTGTAGCCTATACCATTGGCCCAAGTGCAAAAAGGACCTTAATGATGGAGCCCAATGGTGAAATAAACTATTTTGAGTTTTGAATTAATTCCTAGTGATGAAAATTATCCAAAACTCAACATCTCCCCCACTTCATTACGCCAAAACATGATTGTCATGACTACATTCATACAGCTACACATTTGAATAAAAGCCATTATTTATGCCATTTTGACATAAATGACTACAAAAATGGCATAATTAATGAATTTGATTCGATTACAATTGTATTTTTCTAGTCATGAAAATCACATTTTGGAATAATGTTTTAGGTCTAAGAATTACAAATTGATTTCCATGTGGTCCAATCCATCAAGGATTTTCCAACAATACTAAAACCATTTTTGTAATTTTTCAAATATTGATTCATGTGAATTTTATTTAAAAGAAATGTTCAATATTCAATATTCTTAACATGGGATGTCTTATGAAACCACCTCAATGACTCCTATTCACCAAAGGTTTTCCAATGACACCATATGTGCAATAGTGGATGTCATGGCTAGGGAGATTTTAAGGTGGTAAACAAAACAAACAAACAACCTTCCTTAACATGGACAAATGATTAGTTTGGGTGTCTTTTATTTAAGTTTTTTTTTGGGGGCTTTCTCCTACTTGGAACAAATGGTCATCTACTAATTCCATTTTTGGTTCTTCTAATTCTATTTGTGATGTGAATCAATGATAATAACATTGGTTGTTCTAGAATAAGCCTTGATAAAAATTGTTGCCATTTGACAATTTGTTATTTCATGGTTGGCTTACATTGGATCCATGTGGTTGAAATGGTTGACTAATTCCAATCCAATAGTGTGGACTAGTCATTTTTGGGTTCACATTGGCCTCAACAACCCATGCACATTCCTTAGTTGTAGCCACCAACTAAAAGCTTGTTTAACCATTAGCCACCAAATGGGTGAATATGAGGCTAAAAAAGCCTAAATTTTTATTTTAAAAAAATAAGAGCCCCAAGTTACTTTGGGTCTTTTACGGGTGTTTGCACACTATGATGACCTTATATGGATGTCACATTGACAATTTTTCATGTATTCCCTAGATACAAGAAAATAAATAAAATAAAATTCATTGAAATATTAGAAAAAAGGTCTCACTTATCTAAAGCTATCATAATCAACCTTTCAAGAATGAAAAAATCAAATCAAAATCATGGATAGTCAATAAGTAATGGACTTTTGAATTTTGCCCACACTTCTTGTCAATCTTGCAAAACTTATGTATATGGACTTTTATCTTACAATGTTTTCGTCTTATGTGTTTTAAACTTTAGAATATTGGATGAATCATGTTTAAGAAACTAAAGATCCATTGAATGAATGGAATGTGATTTTAATTTATTATGTTATGGACTTTTTTAGATCCCAAAAATTATAATTATTTTAAAAGCCCTTTTAAACATTTAAAAATAATTATTAAAAAAATTCCTTTTGTGATATTTTGTATATGTCTTATAGCATCATTTGAACCTGGAAATGGAAACAAATGTTATTTTCATTATCATCCAAATATTCATATTTTAAACCAATTTTTAACTACACTAAAAAATGACTTTGAAAATGGATTTTAATTTGCCAAAATTTTCACACCCTAATATGTTTTTGCCTTTAAGGTGTGGGTTCATATTACTAAAAAGAACCTTAATATGCCCAATTTTTTTCAAATTTTTAGCTTATTTATTGGATTGCATGGCTTGTTATTGTTGAAAGACCTTATTGAATTTTTTATGTTTTGTTTTTCATTTCAAACAAACAACATGTCTATTGATAATGTTTTTGTCCTCTTTTTGCATTGTTTTTGTTTATGAATATATTAGGAAGAGACAACTCTGTGAATGATGGAAATTCCCTTATTTCATCCAATATGTATTCAACCCATGTACATGTTACATGTACATTGGAAAAAAATTCAATTATTCAATGTTTAAAATAAAATGAGTTGAAATTCTTTTTAAATATGGCACAAAAGAAAATGTGTTTAATTTTTTTTTAAAACACTAATAAAAAATCCCCCCTTTTGCAACTATGTCTCCAATCACATTTCAATTAGAAAACATAGTTGAAAAAAACAAATGTAGTTACAAAATATTTTTTGTAACTATGAAATATTTTTTAAACTATAAACCAAAAAAGTCGAAAACTACAAGTCGAAAATGATATTCTAATTGAAAGTGTTAACCACGTGTCAATACCATAATAATAGTCGTTATTTACCATTTTAATTATAAACTGTATAGTATTATTGTCATAACTTTAGCCTTCGGTTTGTGACCAAAATAAGGGCTTGCAAAGGTGTGAGCGAAAAATGAAAACCAAAAGTCACATTTTATGTTATCGGGAGAATGTGAGGGAATGAGCCCACACATTCCCAAGTGGGCTCCCACTTTGGGAGTTGGAGTCTTGATGGATTCTCGAATCTTCAAAAAATAATTATATAAATAAAAATTCATTGGATTGAAAATTTCTTTATATGATTGGAAACTTCTTGAGATGGAGATATTTAAAATGGGATCACATGACTCATTTGGGTATTTAAAACACAAGTTATGGCCAAAAGAAAGGTCAGGAGTCAAATTGCCAATTTGACTTTTGACCACTTCCATTAAAAGTAGGGAATTGCTCTTATTTACTTGTGTGCAGGTGGCTTGCCACATATCATTAGAAGGCTCTGGATGAGGAATACAACTTTGTTTTAGATCTCATCCCAATTGGAGGTCTAAATGAAAAGTTATGGGCTTCCAAAGTCGCAAGAATCCCAATTGAAGGAATTTTGGAACTCCCAATTTTGGGACAAAATGACATTTGAGTGCAACCCCCGTGGCCAAACATAAAGAATATTATAAAGGGGAAGGTGATGATTTCCCCCAAATTCGGGCCATGGTGAGTCTTGTGAGTCCGTGTATGCATGTGGTTTGTCCATGCATCAAAAGTGTTCTAACTACGCACTAATCAACTTGTTGTTTGGTTTATGCAGGTTTATGTGAATAATTGACCCGTTTGTCGTTCGTCGCTTGTCACTCATCTAATCCCCATCATGGTGTTCTAACATGCCCTTCTATCCCTGAGGTGCTACAAACTAAGGAGCGTACTTCGACTCTTTCTTTTCCCGTTGTGTTCATTTTCAAATTCACATTCGAATCTTTCAAGGAATGTGGGGGTGCGTCAATTATAGTCAGAAATTGTTGTGTGTTAACTATTTTTGATTCATGTATGAACTTCATCCCTTGACTTGGCATGATGCGATTTACAGGTTTTTGGGTATTATTAGAAATTTAACCAAGTTTGATTTAATAAAATCAATTTCATAATTTTGAAACCTAAGATGTGAAAAATATTATTGAGTTTTAGTGGGACATATTATTGTTGGAAATTCCAAAAAATTACAAAAAAGGTTTGGAAGGAAAATCCAATTGAATGCATTCACATTTGGGCCAATGACACATGGCACATTAATGATTAATGAATTTTTATCATAATTTTAAAAAAATATTAAAATATCATGTGTATAAAATGAATAAACATTAGAGTTTCATAATATCATTAATTATGTATCATTATTTGATATGTTGTAATGATTTACATAAAAATAATAAATCACTTGTATTGAACATAAACATTATTATTAACATATATTTCAAAATTTCCTTAATCTTTATTTTGAAATTAAAGTTTAATATTTATGTGCACAAATAACCATTCATTTATACAAGTAAAGTTTCCATGTGATTTAATTTTATCATAACTTAAAATAAAAATAAAAATATTATATGTATAAAATTTAAAAGTGCATATTAGTTGTCTAGCATAGTTGAAAGAAAAACTCACAACAAAAATTCAAATAAGATTGCATTTGATCCATCTTCTAGTACATTTTATTATCCATATATACATGTGTGTTGATGGTGTCACAAAAATAGTTAAACATTAATTGGTTTGAATATTTGGTTGTGAATTTTTAAATTAAAGTTTGACTCTATGTCAACTAGACAACGTTAGATGCCAAGAATATTTTGAAAATGGCCCCTTAGTTGAAACATGTTTCACATTGTTTGCCAACATAGTTGGGTGTTCATCTTGGAGATATTATTGATGTCAAAAATATTCAACAAATGAGCACCTAGTCGAGAAATTCTTTCAACTATATACCAATATAATAAACAAGTCAACTTAATTGGTAATTGAAATAATTTTATTTAAAATTTGGAAAAATCCTAGATGTAACATAATTGAAAACTTTTGGTTAAAAAAATGGGATTTTTTATTAGTGAAAAGATTCTTATAAACACCATTTATTGCTATCATTAGCCCCAAAATGAAATACAATTCACTAATTTAAATCATTATGGGGATTTTAAAAATGAAATATGTTCACCCCACCCTAGTCATTTCATCTTGCATAAAGTTATATCACTATAGGGTCACTATATAATGATCATGTTTTATTATTAGTTGACATAATTCCCTATTAATTGAATTAATTTTATATTATAAATAACTTTCTTTTGATGTTATTGCTTTAAATGTCTTAAGTTATTGTACTTTAGTTTATTTTAAACTATTGTACCCTAGGTTATTTTAAGTTATAACTTGGGTTATTGAACCTGGTATTATATCTTAGGTTATACCATAAACCCTTATACCTTAAACCAACCTAAGGTTACATAACCTGGAATAACCTATGTAGAATAACTTAAAATAGTTGATAACAACCTAGAATAATTTAAGATGGAATAACCTATAATAGTTGAAAATAACTTAAAGTTGAATAACAGAAATAACAGGGGGTGGAATAACTTCAAATTGTTAAAATTAACCTAAAATATAATAATTTAAAATACTCAAAAATACCCAAAGGTAAAATAGCCTAGAATAACCAATAATGATCTAAGGTAGGATAATTTTTAAAATACCCAAAGGTAAAATAACCTAGAATAACCAATAATAACTTAGGGAAGAATAACTTAAAATACCCAAAGATACCCAAAGATAAAATAACCTATAATAACAAAAGGTGGAATAATAAAAAATAACTTATAATAACTTAAAGTGAAATAATTGAAAATTTAGTTTATAACAACCTAAGGTGGAATAACTTAAAATAGTTGATAATATCCTAGGGTGGAATACCCTAAAATAATTGAAAATAGTTGAGAGTGAAATAACCTAAAATAATTAAGGGTATAATAACCAATAAAAAAAATAAAATGTAAGGTGGATTAGTTAATAATAACCTAATGTATAGGAGTTCAAAATAACTCAGGGTGAATAATTTAAATTAATTAATGAAAAAACTTAAGGTATAATAACCTAGGAATAATTGAAAATAATGGTTAAAAACTTGATATTAAACATAGAATTAAAGGGAGGTGAAAGGTTCAAACTTTCACATTTGCACCTTAACTGTTGGTGAATACATGGCTTACATTTTAAGGTGCCTAACTTAGGTTAAGTTCTCTAGTGCTTAACCTAACCTATAATCCTAGGTTAGCCTAACTTTGAGCTAGGTGGTTAATCTAATAAATTCAATTATGTATTAATCAATTATCTTGCCCATCACAATCCTAGTGATGACATTCTTCATTTTGCACATTAAAATTCTTTAAAATTCTTCATTTAGCACCTTGTCATAACATTCTTTACCCGCGAATGTTTACCAAATTACACTGGTTGATCTATAAAATTCTTTAAAATTCTTGCTTCTTTGGGCTTCCATAACATTCTCGCACCAAGAATGTCATAACTATGATCACAATTGGTCAATATTCAATAAAACATTCACCACTTTCACCATGACAAATTTTGTTTAAGTTCATTCAAAATCTAGTGGAATACAAAATGAACTAGGACACATTGATGTAATGTATGTTTCTACTATGGGTAAAATTGACAACTAAATAACACGCAGTTCATTTTATAGTTGGTGAATATGGCTCCAAATGTCCATGAATTCAAGTGATTGCAAGTTGGGCAATTACACAAGTTCATTGTCAAAAAAATGACCAATCTTATACATACATTAACAATAATTAATATAAAACAAAACCTTTAGGTACTATTAAGAACCAACATTCAAACATAATTTGCCTTCCACGTAGTAACCTTCATTTGGGTTGAACACATTCCTTATTGGATATAATTTCTTAGAATAAATAACATGGTAACACAAACATTTAAAAAAAAAAAAAACATGATAGTCATTCCCATTATGCTACTAATTCTACACTTTTTGTAATGCCCACCAAAACATATGTTTTTATGCAAGAGTAAATTAATAGTTAGGCATTACACCTACTAATTAAAGGTGGAGGTTGATTGTAATGCCCTATTGTTAGGGCTTTATCCTATACCAGAGTACCTTGGTAGTTTTGACATTTAAGTAATAAATTAATTAAAATTTTCATTTCAAAATTATTTTTTTATCATAAAATAATTTCAATTAAAAAAATCATAGTATTGAAATTCAACAATTTAATATCATCCAATACTAAAAAAATTCATGTAAAAAAAATTCAATGGCAAATTTTTAAAAATATTTAATGATCTTTTTTTGAAAGTAATCATAACCTTATTTCTTGAACTTTCATAGCTTGTTGTCCATTACTAGGTACCAAATTGGGCTTGATAAATATAAGACAATTGTGTTTGATAAAAGTAAGATGATAATTTAAAACAATAGAAAATTTGTTTGATAAAAACAAAATGATAACTTAAAACAATAATTTTATAATTTTGTGGGAGTAATCATTAGTTCAAAAATGGGGTGTAGTTCAATAGCTTAAATCATTATGGGACTTTAAAAATGAAACAAGTTCATTTCACCTTAGTCACATTGTTTAAGATTACGCTGATATAAGGTCATTATATAATTTTCAAGTTTCACTACAAATTAATAGAATCCATTATTAGCCTAAAGTAGAATGATGAAGAATATCTTAGGGTATTATAGGGTATTCCATCTTATGTTATTTTAAATTATTATTAGTTATTATGCGTTTTTTCATTTTAAATTATTTTAGGTTATTATACTTAAGATATTTTTGGCTATTACAAGTTATTCCACTTTAGGTTATTCAAAATTATTTTACTTTAGGATATTTTATGTTATTTTAAATATTTTAAATGATTTTATCCTAAAGTATACCTTAGTTTATGGTTGGATAACCTAAAATGACAAATGGTGGAATAATTTATAATAACAAAAAAAACATAAGGTGGAATAGATTAAAATACAAAAAATAACATAAGGTGAAATAATTTATAATAGCCAAGAATAACCTAGGGTAAAATACCCTAGAATAATTTAAGGCAAACTAATTGATAATAACCTATAATAACCAAAAATAATTTAGGGTAGAACAACATAGAAGAATAACTTAAAATAATTTAAAATAACATAGGGTGACATAACCTAAAATAAACAAAAATAACCTAGGGTAAAATAGTATAAAATAATTTAAGTTAAAATAGTTTAGAAAAACATAAGGTATAATATCTTATAATAGTTGATTTTTTAAAAAGCTAAAATAATTTATGATGAAATAGTTTTGAATAATCAATAATAGCTTGGGGTGGAATAATTTAGAATAACTAAAAAGTGATTTAGGTGGTTTATCCTAAAATAACTTAGAATGAATAACTTAAAATAATTTGAAATGAATTAATTCAAAAAAATCTAATGTGGAATAATTTATATTAAATGAAAATAGATTAAAGTCCAAAATAATTTACAATAATCAATAATAACATAAGGTATAATAGCCTAAAATGACCAATGGTGAAAAAATTAAAAAAATGAAAATAACTTAAGGTAAAATAACCTAGGAATAACCTAATGTAGTTTACATTGACTTAGGATAACTTAAGATTAATATAAAAACCTATCTTATGGTAGCTCACATATAGATTTAAGTAGCTTAAAGTAACTTACATTAACTTAAAAATAGTCTAAAACTAGCTTAGGAAATTAACCTATCATAGCATACACATAAAGTTGGGTAGTTTACATTAGTTTAAAAAATAACCTAATGTAACTTATTAATATTCTAAAGTACGTAAGTATGTAAGGTAGGGTAACAATGTAACATAAGTATAAAGATATTTTAGGTAGATATTTAGGTAGGTTAATAAAAGAATGTGGAATATGTGGTGACAAATCATATTGCTTATTTAAATAATGGTCCAATGGTTAAAGATTTGTTCCCAAAGCATAGTGATGAGGGGAGGTGAGAGGTTCAAACTATCACATGATCACCTTAAGTTAGTGGGCTTAAGTGGCTTAAGTTCCCAACTTAGTTTAATTTTGGGTTTTTAGGTGTTTAACTTAGGTTCCTAACTTAACTTAATTTTGAATTTTTAGGTGTTTAACCTAGTTTAGTTTTGGGTTCTTAAGTGCATAGCCTAGGTTTCTAGCTTAGTTTAGTTTTGAGTTTTTAAGTGTTTAATTTAACTTAATTTTGGGCTTTTAAGTGCCTAACCTAAGTTCTTAGCCTAGTTTAATTTTGAGTTCTTAGGTGCTTAACCTAGCTGTGAATTAGGAGGTTAGATTAATGTTTTTTGGGCATGTAATCTTTTAATAATATTTTCATTATTTTTTCTTCACTTTTTGGGTTTTGGTTGCTTTTAGTTTGAAGACTAGGGTTTATTTCATATATTTTTTTCCATTCATGAACATTTCACATGTATTTTCATTTATCATATTTTCATTTTATAACACTAAACCATTTGTAGTTTTCACATTGAGATGGAAAAAAAAAAACCAAAAATATGTATGATAAACCTAAAAACCAAAAACCTATCCTACAAAATAATTTAAAATGCAAGCATTTACAGGAAAAATTACAAATTATTCAAAAATTTCGTCAATGTTTTTTTGAACATATGTAAATGTTACATTATTTTTGCACTTTCTTTCCGATCATAGAGGAGCTCCACCATGTGCACAAGGCAATGGGAAGGGGTAGTACCTCCCTATGGCACCAATAACACAATGAACCAATAACATCATTCACAACGTGATGAACTAACAACACTAGAAGGGGTAAATGGTGATGGTGGGTATTTAGTAGCTAGAGGCATAAAACAATGTGAGGGGACCACCCATTCACCACCTAGAAGGCAATAGTGACAGGGGTAGTACCTCATTAAACATGGTAGTAGACAAACAACACAAAGGACCAAGGATAAGGGGGTTCATGTGGGTACTTGGGAACCAACAATACAATGAACTAGTAGTAACATTAGTAATTTGACAAACCAACAATAAAAATACTAACAACACAACGAACCAGTAGTAGTAGGACTAACAATGCGATGAACCAATAATGCAACAAACCACCAACAACAAGACCAAAAATGTAATGAACCAACAATAACAAGATTAATAATGCAACGAACAAGTAATAAGATCAACAATATGAGAAACCAACAATAAAACTTAAAATACAACGAATTAGCAATGTGATTCGCTAATAATAATAAAATTAAAGTGATGAACCAACATCAATAGAAGTAATGCAATGAACCAGACACTCAACGAACCAATTCCAACATATATAGTGCAATGAATTAGCAACACGATGAACCAACAACAACAAAAGCAAAACGACAACTAATTATGTGATGAACTAGTTACGCAATGACCTAACTATGCGACAAACTAATAACAACAAAAATAATGGAAAGGACTAACAACGCAACATACAAACAACAATAGAAGTAATGCAATAGACCGATAACACAACAAACTAGCAACATCAATAACACAACAAACCTCTAGCATTAACAACAACACGACAAAGCAACAACACTTGCAACACAAAGGAGCAAAATAAAAAAACAACGCAAAAAATAAAATGCAAAGAAACAAACAAAGAACAATGAAAAGAAAAACACAAAAAATAAATGCAAAGGAACAAAGCAAGGATTAACACAAAGAGCAAAACTTAATTAAGAATGGTAAACCCCAAAGGGGTTTTTATACAATGGGTGTGACTCGCTTATGAATGAACGTAAAATAAGAACTAACCGCCTAAACTAACCTAACCTACCTACTAACCCTAATCTAACGTGAAAACCGGGGTTTAGTTTTCTCATAGAACTGACCTGGTTCTCCAAATTAAAAAATAATAATGATACCTGGTTCTGACCGAGGTGAGAACCGTCGATCCGGTTCTTATACCGGTTATCACCTGTGATGATACCAGCCATTTTTCGATATGAGAGCCGGTCTGAGAACCGGGGCTCCCAGTGAGAACCGACCAACACCGGTCTGCAAACATGAAGTCCAGCTTGTTGTGGTTTTATTTGCTTCTTGTTGCTGGGGCCCTTCTTCTTTCTGAAGCTCCTTCAGCTCTTCTTCGTCTTCTCTCGACACAACAAACAAACAGTGGGCCACTGACCATGAACTTGCTCTTGTCTCCTCTTCCCTTTCCATCTCCCTCAGGTCACACATCCTTTCCGTCTTCCAGTAAGCATGGCATTTGTCTCTGGGCTGGCTGGAGGTTTATGCACAGCGCTCCTGTTGTTGTCGTAAGATCAATTCACGATGATCGCAGGAGCTTGAGAATTTGGCCCAGGCTTCATCATCATCATCACCACCATCGCCATCATCGTAATGACTCTGAATGCTTGAGGAGAGAAAGTTGGTCTGCTCGAAGCAGGGCAGGAGCTGGAGTCGGAGATGTTCCATCCCCATCTTCTTCTTCTTCTGGTTCAAAAGAGGAGCTAGAAGTTTCGGAGGCTCCTGAGCAACAAGAGGTATGTGGCACGACTGTACGTTGAGTTTGGCAGCCTTTCGAGTTTAGGGTTGAGGGTTTTAGCTTTTCTTAGGATTTGAGAATTGCGACAGTGTTTGTTTGTTATGTGGGTAACGGTCTTTCTGGTAGCAGCTAGACAGATACTGCTTCTTAACTCTAGGGTTGCTCCTTTGCCAAACGCTAGTTTCCGCCTGATTTCTGGGCAGGCATGAAATATTTGCTCACTGTGGTAAGCAAAAGTGTCAAGGGATTTTCGGCAGATTTTCTCAGTACCAGAAAAAAACTAAGACCTATGGAACAGTAGACCTAAACCCTAAATCCCAACAAGGTCAAGATTCTCAGAATACAGAAACTCAAATTTCAGAGAGCAACTTGGCTACCATGGATACAAGGCCAGGAAAAAGACAATTGAGGATTCTTGTCAATCTCATCTCATATGCAGCAACAACCTGAGGCAACGCATTTTTGGGCTATTGCTTCCTCCTGTCATGCTAATACGAAGACTTTGTATAGTCTCATGAATGCATGCACGTATTCTTCTGTCAAGCTCATTGGCTGGTGCATGGTATGTTATGTACTTTGTCTAATGGCAGGAGACGAGAAGGAGTTTGACATCCATTTGGAAGAACTGGCAGGTGAGGTTTTGGGTTATAACCCTGTCTCATATGTAAGGTGGGCATCATGGAGAAGCATTTCTTAGGCAATAGTTATTGAAGACCTGTGAGTAGGCCATAGATTGTAATGTCAGAGACATGCCTGTCTAGTGTGTGCTAGACATGGGAACATGCTTATAGAATTCTTCTGGATATGAGACCTATATTCAACCCCTCCAGCTCTGGCAATTGATGCAATGACTACTTGTGCTTCATCTAAACAGACTGGTGGACCAGTGGACGCATTGCTTCTGGATTGCTTTGTGCACTCTGAACTGAGTTGTCGTGTACATGATTATGGCACTCAGTTACTTTTAAACTGTTGCTGTGGATTTTCTCTGGCATCCTGTAGATATGTTATTTACATGTATGATATAAGTAGGCCTTCTGAGATGCTCATTGCTAGTTGAGCAGACAAATGCAGCAGAAATGCGAGTACAAGTGGCGAAGTTGGGGCTGGCTGCAGTTCTTGCTTATGGATTATTTGATGGGGTTACGTATACAAGTTTCTTTGTCCTTGCATTTCTGGGATATGAAAAGAGCACAGGACAAAACCCTGCTGCCAACCTCAAGGCATTGCTTGGTGTAAGTTACTCTTTTATGCCAAATTTTCAGGTTCCCATGGCTCATTGTGAATGACAGAATTCTCTATGCTGTCCTATGTGCATTGGGTGGGCATGTGCAATTTTCCTGCATGACAAACATGGAGATTCTTTATAGTGCAACTAGTTGAAGGTGCTTTTCCTGCACTATCATACATCAATCTGTTCTTGGGACCTGACTGGGTTGTACAGAATTGTACCCTGCTTGTCTGATCTGTCCATTGTCTTCCTGTTTTGCAGATTGTGATACTGGGTTGGACAGGCAACAATGTGACAAGGCCACTGAGAGTGGCAGGTGCTGCAGTTCTTGCACCATTTATTGATAAATTTTTGAAGAAGACTCAGAAGGTTCTGAACCTGCCTAATCAGGCTTTTGCATTCATGATCGTTGTGGCATCATTTGCATCACTTTGCCTTTCAGTGGTTGGTGTTTTGATCTTGTCTAGATGGGGCAAATAAAGATTGGGTTTCTTTGCAATAAAGGAGGGTACTCTACACTGGATGTTGGCATTTATTTTTCATATGCAAATCTTCCATACACATCCGACAGGCGCCTCTACACCTAGATAGCTCCACAGATTATAAGAGGGTGCATGTAAAAGTACTGTTTGGCAAGATTGTTTCCACCCAATAGAGGCACAGGCTACAGAGGGTGTCTGGAGGACTCAGGATCACCCCAAGGTTGGGGTAGCTCAAGACCAACTGTGGGGTTTCCTTTACTAATAACTGTTTGCTTCATAGTTAGTCACCCAGGATTTTCCCAGGAGGAGAAGGAAGAGCAACATGGCAGCTATTTAGGGTGGTCAGAAAGTGTCCACCTTCAACAGTGGTAGATTCGTTGCAGATTCTTTCTTCTTACTTGAATACAGGAACTTTTCACATCAGTTTTCCATGCAGAAAAGGGTACCTATCCCTTTTGCTTCCAAATTGTGCGGCAAGTGACTTGACTCATTAAGTTGCAACTTGGTACCGGAAGGATTTAAAGCTGCTTCCTTGGGCTTGCTAGTTCTGAGACTTTAGAAAAATATTAGAAAGAATGTCCTGGAAATCAAGTGCTCACAAACAAATTTTGCAGGAAGTTTTTGTAAGGGTTGGGAGTCCAATTTGAGGCTGTCTAATCCTGATACAACAACCAAAGATGCTGATTAATGGGTATGTCATTCTATCAAACCCCTTCCCTACCTTGTCCACTGCAAATAGGTGTCATTACAGGGGCCTGTAAATATTATGTGATGGGCAGTGCTGATATGCAACAGTTTTGTTTTGCCTGTTTTGGGGCTCAGTTGGATGAACCGCAACTTCAAGCCACCTGGTCCCACCTAGGTGGGGGTTCTTTTTTTTCCTCTTCTTTGTTGGCCCCAGTTTTGCCCTGTGTGGGCCTACCTACCCACTGAATCCCTGTGACCTGCCTACCCAATCCATGTGAGCTACTTACTCACCTCTGCGTAACTACCTATCTTCATGCAACTGGCCCTTCACCCAACTACTTACCTCCAGTCACACACCTCCTTCCCTCTTGGCCCCCTCTCCCTCTTATAGAGCTTCTCTACCATTGTTGGGTTGTGTGTCTTGGTGCTCCCTGGCATTGACATAACCACAAACTCACTCCACTGCCTAGGGTAGGCCCCCAGTGCAGCTCCCTATGGCTATTGTTGTCTTCATCTTGATTGTCATCTTTCTTGCTCTGCATTCCACTCATGCAAAGCTTTAGGTGAATATTTGAACTTTTGTTTCCCTTGTGCAGGTCATGGGAGATTTCAAAAGCATGAGGCTGTTGTCTTCATCTTGATCATCCTCTTCAGGTACATTTTCATCGTGATTGTCTTTTTTTTGTTTGAGTTTTATTAGGAAACTTGTAGAAGTGTTGCACCTTTTTTGTTTTTTTATTTTTATTTTGGTTGGTAGAGTTGTTTTTTAAAGACTTGTAATGTTGTGTTGCAAGGAGTCAAGTTATTGGGTTTTTTTTGCTTTATAGCAATGCAACAACACTTGCGTGTTTAAAAATAAAAAAACTTGTAGCACTGTGTTAATTCAGTTCTTTTTTATTTTATTTTATTTTTAAAATAATTTTTTTTCATGGGTTTTTTGCTCCTCACATTAATGGTGCATTATGAGTCACCTTTTTAAAAAAAAATTTATGCAACAACATAGCAATGTTGTGTTGCTTGTAGTGTAGCAGTGTAGCATGGTTTTTTCTTTTTTCTTTTTTTCGTTCACAATTGTATTGCTTCTGAGTTTTTTCAAGAAACTTGCAATGATGTGAAGAGCCAAGCATTGCTGTCTGCTTTGTTTTTGGTGACTTTATTTTAAGACTTGCAATGTAGTGTTGCTATTCTTTTGTGTATTTTTGTTTTGTAGCAAGTAGGCATTGTTTCTTTCCTTTTTTATTTTCAACAGTTGTGTTGCATGCGTTGAAACAAACTTGCAACCTATTTAATGAAGAGGGGAACATGAGTGTTGTTCCAAGTGCAATATATATGTAGAGCTTACAATTGAATACTATTAGAGTTTGTAGTAAAAGCCATTCTCATCTCTATAAGAAAAAGATCTAAAACTTGATTTGTGGTTTGTTGTAGTCACAAGATTAGTCATAAATTTTTTTGCACCTTCTAATCACAACCAAATGTGGATAGGCTCTTGTAATGTGTTTTCGACAAATAGTTGAACTGCGAGTGATTCACATTTATTAGAGGATAACATCATAAGTTGAGACATGTGTTTGCTTACTTTCATTAGCTCTTTGTTATAGGATGTCGCCTCACATGAGGTTGAGGTGGTGTTGTGTTGCAGTAGTTGCCATTGAGGAGCAAATGTGTGTTGCAGTAAATGATTCAATAGATGGGCAAGTAGTTTTTTTGACCTCATATAAATTACTCTAGTAGATGAGCACTTGGGCAATTTGAAATGCGAAGCATTTATGTAATGTGTCACCTTCGTGTTGTCCAAGTAAATCAAAGTTAATGCAATAGATTTCATTGTATGAAATATGATTATTTTTTCTCAATGTGGTAATTCTTGCAACTCTTGAATTTGGGTTTGTTATGTGTTGTGTAACATTAAAATGTTTATTCTAGGAAATGAGTTCATTTTTTAATAATTGATTGTTTCAACAAATTTTTGATTAACATTGGATAAGCAATTAAAGCAATAACCTCACAGGAAATCAACCTAATGCCCCCATTAGAATTGGGGAAAGCCACCTGCCAATGGACAAGAGGGGCCTTAGGGCACTCCAATGAGCCCAGAAGCCTTTCAAAAACCCCCATCAAGGTGGAATAAAAAAACAACAAAAAATTGAACTCCAAAAACCAATAAGGGGGGAAGCAATAAAGCAAAAAGGAAGGCTTTTGAGTGAAACATCAAGAGGAAATACCAAAAGTCACTTGGATGTCCCTCAATCTTGAGAACACATTTACATGTTGAACATCCTCACCTAAAGCCTTTTACAAAAAGAAAGAGGTGAAGGAGGTTGAATCAAAGGGGGTTAAAGATCTTAATGCCACTAGGGGGACAACAAAATTCAATAAGGGTGATGAACCCAGGAAGTAAACTAAACAAAGCCCAAACCGAGCACTTGTAGGGTTGAACAAACAACCCCATAGAACCCAATTGGGAAGCAAATTGATTAAAGGTGAGGGAAATGACATGGGTAAGGTTGAGGATATGGGTGTCATTGGTTAGAAAAGGGAAAAGACATGAAAAGAAAACCCCCAAAAACAACACAAAATAAAAAATGAGCAAGGGTTAAAAAAGGCTTTAGAGAAGGTCACCCTATTGTGTGTCCATAGACGAAGGAATGACCAACAAAGCCCTTGAAGAAGAATGATGATTCAAGCACAAAAGAACTTAAAGACCATAAAAAGAATGAACAAAAAATAAATTTGCAAGGACAACTCCCCCTTGTTGTTCAAAGTTATTAGAAGATGGCTTTACACAAAATGGTGTTAAAAGTGTTTGCAATGTTAATGTGAAGCACCACCCAATTAGATTGACATCCAAAATGGTCTGAATACCATGGACCATAGTTTCACAACCTCCTCTAACTATCACCCCAAATTGATATGGTGACAAATGAGAAGCAAACACATCACAAAACTATTGAGTACACAAAGAAGTTCGTTCATCTATGAATCATTCTATTGACTTTGAGAAAAATAAATTAGACGATACGTACCTAATCATTTCATTCTTTTGTTTTATGTCCTTATTTAAGTTATTTCCTCATTGTGTTTAAGATCTATCTAATAGTTGTGACTTGTAGTTGTAAAAAGTTGCAAATATGTAAAGTAGTGTAGTTTAACAAACATTGTGATCCACCACTACACTTGATTTACACATTGTAGTAAGCTTGCACTACAAAGAAACAAAATAAAGATTATAATTGCTACATTTATTTTCATTGCATGTTAATTCTTTCCTTGAGCTTATGAAAAAAACCACTAACACTTGTGAAGGAAAGATAGATAGAAAAGATAGAAACTAAAATGGACAAGCAAGACAACATACATTTCAAGATCTTTGATGGATTTGATTTCTCACTTTGACAATTCTAGATGGAGATCATTTTCAATGCAAAGAAAGTCATGTAAATAATTGATATATTGGAATTGTAACCAACCTTGCAAGCATATGCAAAGGCATGGGATGATCACAACAATTATGCTCAGATGTTGATTGGCACAAGAATATTTAACAAATACTTGATGCAATTCATTAATTGTGCCATGGTTACAATGATGTGGGTCAAACTTATCATTGTGCATCAACAAAAGACCATTGAAATTTTGCATTTTCTGCATCAAAAATTCTTTGATTACCGCATGATTAGAGGAGATAACATTATTAATCATGTTGCAAAGGTTGAAAATATGGCATAGGTCCTTAAAGATATTAGACAACTATCACAAATGAGATGATCATCACAAAAATTAGTTGTAGCCTCCCACCAAGCTACAACAATATTGTGGTAACTTGGAATAATTTGCTTACAACTATATAAAACAATAAGAGGTTTCACAACACAACTACTCAAACAAGATCATTTCACAAAGATACAAGGTGATGAGAGTGGTGAAGACTAAGCATTCTTTACATGTTCTACATGTTCTATAAGTAATCCCTTGGAAATAGATACAAGTTCTAAGTTTGAACAATGCAAACGAGACATCAAATACATCAAAGAGTTGAAAACAAAGATGAAGTGTTTCAACTATGGGGAGTTTGGACATTAGTCAACAAAATGTTAATAACCCTTAAAGAGGAAATTGAAGGACCCCAGAAGGAGTGATGCAAATGTTGCCAACACAACAGAAGATTCTTCTTCTGATGAAAAAGTATGTGCATTTTTTACACAAAGCCATTTTGATCTCAATTATGCATTACACTTTGAACATCCAAATGCCATTGGATCTAGTAGTGTATCCAAGATTGAAAGAAATTGGTTTAGTGCAGCACATGCAACACACACAATGAGCTCTGCTATAATTTCTCATGTTAAAATAATAGAATAAAATGCTACAACATGGTATGCATCTTCATGAAAACACACTAAGGTGTGACACTTTTAGGCACTCATGGAAGTCCATAATTATTCAAATTAACACTATGAAGGTAGTGTGAAGGCAAGATACTTTGAATCACACAAGTCATTTTACAAGTTATCATTAAAAATTTATTATAAAAAAAATTTAACCCTAATTTACCTTATGGAGAACTTAGATTTGAAAGATGAGCTTCTAAACTATTGTGTACGTTAAATAAAAGACTTAATAAGAAAAAACCATAATTCAAGGTACATAGAAAATTTTGATCATCAAGATCCTTCCAAAAAGTCCCCCTTGGCATCAATGTTATCACATCATATTACCATTGAGTCCTTTATTCATTAAAAAAAACTTATGAAGGTGCATAGAGTCCATACTCATTAATTATGAATTGTTATAGGTTTTTAGGTATTCTTTTGAAAGTCCATTATGTTATGGTTATTCAAAAACTATCCATGAAATTCATACAATGTGATTATAATATATATAACATTGTAGTGTCAAGTCCTTTTTCATTTTAGTTGATTCTATTTAATCACATGACCAATTACAAATTCCAAAATCTTGCAAAAATTGCCTTGTGACAACATTTTATGTACAGTGTAATGTGCTTTCACCTTGGAACACATGATTGATAGATTAAATTGGTTTACATGTTTAAAACCAATTATAGAAGGCCATGGTTAATCATAGTAACAAATGACTACACACTATGGGTATGGGGTCAAGGAAAATTAAAGTTCTAAGAAATGTAGCTAGTCAAGAAGCGTGGTCTTTTCTAGAGAGTTTTGTATGTTCTTGGACTATGTAGGAATTTATCTCCATTGGTCAAACATTAGATAATGGCCTATCTTTCTTTAGTGTGAAAGATAGATGTGAATTTCGTTCAAATGAAGGGAAAGGTCAAATTGTGCTAAAAGGAGTGCAAGAAAAAAGGTGGCTCTACAAAATCAACATAGTAATCATGAGACTTGAATCTTAAATTAATTTTGTTAATAACATGAAGGGGACGTGGAAAGATACTCTTCAACTTTAGCATGAACGCATGGGACATGTGAATCTAAACACATTAAGACACATGTATGAACACGAAAGCTTACAAAGGTTCACTATGTTAACCATTAATTAGGCACCAAACTTCTATGAAGGATGTGCTTTTGGAAAACAACATAAGGCATCATATTCAATAACAAATAGGAAGGAAAGATCTCTAATACCTAGAGCCTTTTTTCACGATGATATTCATGGCCCTATGCAAGAAGAATCAATTGGAGGTACATGTTATTATCTTTTGTTCAAAGATGATTGCATAGAATACAAATTTGTTTATTGTATCAAGAACAAATTAGAAGCAGTGTCTTGTTTCAAGACTCTAGTCAAGACAATGCATAGGGAAATCAAGTGCATAATCAAGACATTAAAAATTGATTGAGGTGGAAAGTTTTGTAGCAAAGAATTCAAACATTTCTTGGTAACTAAAAACATAATCCATGAAATTAATATGTCTTGTAACCCAAAGCAAAATTGATGCATTGAAAGAAACAATAGAACAATTGCAAAGGCGGCTCACAACATGCTTTATGTTAAAGGTCTTCCATTCTACTTATGGGGAGAAGCCATACATATTATTGTGTATCTTTTCAATAGAACTAGTCCAACATGTCTTGGTGACAAAACACCTTATGAGATTTGGCATGGAACAAAACCTATTGTTTCACACTACCAAGTTTTTGGCTATTTTGCATATGTGTTCATCAACAAACAAATGCATTCCAAGTTGGATGCTTAGAGCACCAAACTTGTGTTTCTTGAATACAACACTACAACCAAAGGGTATAGACTCTAGGAGCCTAATACAAAAAAGGTGAAAGAAAGTGTTGATGTTATCTTTGATGCAACATCCACCTATAACAATTTTGTTCTAAAGCCTCCACACTCTATTGAGCTATTACAAGTGGGAGCAAAACAAGCTCCAACACTCACAAGAGTAGCACAACCTCATATAATAGGAGAAGTGGGAGCAATGCAACCTCCAACAATGAAACCATAGCAACTTCCTAGCATAGGAGCAACATAGCTTCATACTATGGGAACAACTTTAAGCCATTTCATGTGATGTGAAACGAAATGCTGCCAACTACAGGAGAACCAAAGATCATACAAAATGATCAAATAGTGGGAGATAATTGTGATCTTAAAACACTAATCCATTTTCATGACGCTGGACAACCCATTTTGCAACATTACATGGACATTCATTGACATCGTGACAACCGACACACGAGTTTAGAACACTAATGACACGCACAACTCATTTGCTAGTTTGATGGAATGATGTCAAGAACACCTAGAGCTTCAAACTTTCAAAGAAACTTTTAAATCTCCTAACGCTTCATCATGGAAAGTAGCCATGGATGAAGAATATGCTTCCCTACTCCAAAATGGAACATGGTAGTGGTCATTGCCAACAAGGAGAATGGCTGTTTGTTGTAAATGGGTTTTAAAACTCAAATACAAGTCCAATGGCTCCATTGAACGCTATAAGGCTTGGTTAGTTACAAAAGGATATTCATAAAAGGCTAGCATAGATTTTACAAAGACTTATTCTCTAGTAGTGAAAAGTGATTATATTCGAGCTATTTTTGTAATAGTTAATTACTCACAAAATGCATATCCATCAGTTTGACATCTATATCATTTTCTTCAATGGAGATCTAGTAGAAGAAATATACATGATACAACTTGAAGGTTATGTGTAACTTTGGGAAGAGGCATTTGTTTGTAGACTGAAAAAGAGTTTATATGGCCTTAAACAAGTAGCCATGTAATGAAACATCAAGTTTGACACATTCCTAAAGGAGTACAATCTTGTGATTAGTGAAGCTAATCCTTGTGTTTATCATAACCAAGGTGTGACAAAGATTATTTGTGCCATATTTGTGGATGATGGAATTTTGTGTGGGTTTAGGGTTTAGGGTTTGTGTGTAGTTAATGAATAAAAAGCTCACAATATTCGCAACCACCTACAAATTGTTTTTGAAATCATTTGAAGATCAACAAATTATTATGTTAGATTTCAAATCACTATTAATCCTTTAAATCATTTGATCTTCATCAATCAAAGTTGATACATCAAAAAACATCATTAAGTGTTTTGGATGTAGAATGTTAATCCTTTCACTACTATCTTTGATGCACATACCTTACTAAGTGTTCAGGCTAGACCAAAAGATGAGGAAGTCCAAGTTCCCTATAAAGAAGCAGTTGGGAACTTGATGTATGTTATGACGATGACATGACTTGATATAACATACTTAATTAGTATGGTAGTTAGGTATAATGAAAAGCCTAGGAACTTTCACTAGTTTGCTCTAAAGAGGTTTTATGGTATTTGAAAAGGACTACTAACCATGACCTACTATAGGACTAAAATAGACATGGTTTTGCATGGATTTTGACACTGATTATGCTGACAATCAAAATAATTGTAAGTCTCGCACGAGATACGTGTTCATTTTTGCACATGCTGCCATTGCATGGTGTAGTCAACACTAAACATGCACAACAAACTGCATTACTAAATATGAGTTTATTGTTGCAAATGAAGCAGTCAATGAAGTTATTTGGTTTAGATAATTACTTTCTAATAGTGGAGTTAGCTAGGACAGCCAACCATGCTCTATAATGATAATCAAAGTGCAATTTGATTAGTCAAAAATCCTAAATACCATAAGCCAACCAAACACATTATTTCATTTGTGAAAAGTGGGAAACAAATTGCATTGAACTATCATATGTTCATACCAATGACCAAACTATTGATTTGTTGACTAGGTCATTGCCCAAAGATTCTAATCTAAGGCTACAAAGCTATATGGGGATGATTGTTCTAAACTTTGATTTACTTACATGAATGAATGGGAAAAATTAGTTATATGCCCATAAAACAAATGATAAACATGACATACAAGTGGGAATATTGAGTACATAGAGAAGTTCGTTTGTTTGTGAATCATTATGTTGACTTTAAGAGAAATAGATTAAACATTATGTGGGTGAAAGCACACTAGGGTGGAAGAAAAATGGCACATCATGATAGTCCATAAATAGCCCATTATGAAATAAAATACATTAGGAAAGTATGACAAAAACATGCAAAAATAAGATATTTTCAATCAAATGGGCCATGTGGCAAGGTGTTATAAGATATTTTTCTATAAGGATTTAAACATCTTTAGCTTATTTTATGATGATCTTATACTTGAAATATGAACATCTAAATCATTATTTTCAACAAATGAAGGACTTCCTTTAAAAGCTTCATACTTGATATACATCTCAAAATTTAATCATCCAATCCTTTCAAATTGTCTTATGTAATATCAATTTGCCACAATACTATATTACCATTGAGTCATTTATTCATAAAGGACATTATATCAAGGTGTATTGAATCCATTTAATTTATCTTTGACCGGATAGGTTTTTTTGTACAAATTTAAAAGTCCATAACAAATTTAATACCAAATATTTGACCATGAAATTTTAACATAGTGTTTTGATGTATGAGTTCATTCTTGACATGAGTCCCATTTCATCATTTACACATATCAATTGGAATAAACTACTATTGAAAATTTGAAAACTGTGAAAAATGGACTCCTAGACATCCAAAATGTAACACCTTAGTGTGCTTTCACCCATGTATTTAATCGTTTCATTTTTATTTTTTAACATCTTTATTTAAGTTCTTTCTTCACTATGTTTAAAATCTATCTAATAGTTATGATTTGTAAGTGCAGAAAATTATAGAGATGTAAAAGCAATGTGGTTTAACATTAAAAACATTGTGATCCACCATTACATTTGATTTACATGTTGTAGTAAGTCTACATTACATATAAACAAAATAAAAATCAGAATTGTTGCATTTATTATCATTGCATGTTAACTTTTACCTTGTGAGAAAAACTAATATAAATTACATGCATAAAACCCTACTCACTAATTGATAAAACATTTTTCCCACTACAATTAAACAAATGCCACCAAAAGGTTTGGCCAAAGCCAACAACCAATTAACCTTAAAAATTCGAGCACGAACCTAGGGATTGACTAGTAGCCACATGGGAACACAATTGGTGGAGTTGAATGAAAGCATTCATTAAATCCTCAAAGTCGAAAGATCTTGAAGATGTTCGGAAACCATGGCAAAAGAATCATTAACTAACAGATGAAACGTGCATAAAAATGCCAACCTAAAAAAATCCATGGAAAGTTCAAAGTTTGAATTAGGTTATAAGTTTAATAAGCAATCCAAGCAAGGGGTTTGTGTTCGACAGGTGCAACACTAACAACATGCTAATTATCTTCAAAAACGCCAAAGTTGGGGCAAGAAAATCAAGAGCCTTAACAGCACATGCAAACTCCTTGGCACGCCCTATAGCTAAACTTCATCCTAGCCAATGAGGG
>Ga0209611_10002476_pt1 | contig 32437 bp, 22 predicted proteins | sample S1TSphgellanicum_3_FD_187693 | JGI IMG/M metagenome (GOLD analysis project Ga0209611, IMG submission 187693) | Host-associated microbial communities from peat moss isolated from Minnesota, USA - S1T2_Fc - Sphagnum magellanicum MG (SPAdes) (version 2) | ecosystem: Host-associated > Plants > Peat... | reverse complement strand
CTGTTGGAATGGTTGTGCCATAATTTACAAATTTAAATAAAATTTAAATTATCATATATCTAGTAGAATCTATATTAATTGGTTCCTATGGTTGCAACTTTTCTAAAGCTAATGTGGATACTTTTGTAGATTGAACTATTTGTTGTACATCTTGTTCAACAAGGATATTCTTTAATTCACCTCCACCCTTCATGTTTTTAGGTACCTCAAACTGGACTTTTGGTGGTTCCCCATGAGGACCTACCTAATCTTGCTCCTTGTCCAATTCTACAAAATTATCCTCTAAGGTCACAAGAGGAGATTCATTAAAAGTATGCCTTAGTTTTTTCATGTACCTTCATCAACTTTGTGTTCATTAAACAAAGTTTGGACATCCTTTTACAAAATATCCTACACCAAGTTCCATTACACATCAATGTTTAATGCTATTAATTCCATGGATTGATGCTTAGTCCTGAAGATTGTGTTCTACATCAATATATTATCATACTTTTGAAGTTTGTGCTTTGAAAAGTACAGCACCATATTTCTTTGGTTTTCCATGGCCATTTGCATGCACTTAGCATCATGTTGGAAACCTTGGATTACCCTATTACAACTAGTTTGAATTTCAATCCTTTGTGAACAATGCATCATTTTTCTATTGCACAACAATCTAAATATCATGTTTGAATCACAAAGTTTTTGTTTCTTGCTCCACCACAAAATGATCAAAACTACTCTTGTCCCTTTGCAATTTGCATAATGGGGTTCAAAACCATTTGCTTGTTTTTTCAAAGCCCAATAATTTTTATCCTCCTTATTTTGCTTCAATAGATTTTTCTATGCCTTAATCTTGTCCATGGATTCCAAGTGTTGTTCCATAGTATGTTTCCTTCAACCCATTTTCAAAAAATCCAATTGTAGTTTGTTCAATTATTGTTCCTTGACCTACATTAGCTTCATGTGAACTTCATGAGCTTTTAGCTAATGCCTTAGAGATCTCAACTCTCGTATTATAAACTAATGTTTACCAGTTAATTCAAGATTTTTAGTTTCATGTTGTTATTGTTGAACTTTGAGTCTTGATAGTTCAACCATCACCTTCTCCATATTTTTGTTATAATGTGCCATGTGTTGAGAAATTCCAACTATTTTTAGATGCTCCTTTGCCTCTTAATTTAGAGATTCAAAAAATGTGTGGAATTGTTGGATATAAGAATACCTCCTTTGGATGTATTTGTTGATGGCATTGCATTCTTGTAGGATCCATATTGGGCTCCTCCTTCATAAAAGCCAATAGGTGATGATGGCATGTCCTCCTACTATGTTACTTGCACATTTTCTATGTGTGCCTATTACTATGGTACTGAAAATTATGATTTAATTAAGGAACACCCAAAAACCTCTAGTTTTAAAGATTCATAATTCCTTTATATATATATATATATATATATATAATAGTTCCACTATGAATTCAAGCTATGATGCATGTGGTCTACTTGGTCTTCAAACATGTATTTCATGTTTGGCATGCAACTCCATTATGGGAATAGTTTGTGGTGACCTTGGTCATTCTATTATTGCATGAAACTATTGTTGCTTTAAAACAATATATGTGGTTGTTATCATTAGAGGTTAATGTAGAGATCCTTTCATGTGCTTCATCGTCTTAAAGGCTAAGGGATTCTCATCTTCTTCCTCTTCATCACATTCCAACATAGTCTGTTGCTCTCTTCTTTGTTTATGTTTTTCCAATTCTAAATTCAACTTTGGAGATCTACTGGACAACTTTAGAGGACATTTGTTCTTCTACAACCTCTTTTTCAATTTTGAAACATTAGGCTTAGATGTTGAAGGTTGTCATGGTTTTACAAGCATTGACATTGTTGGCACGTATGGATTCTTCTCAAGAAAAAATAAAATTGCATCAACACTTCAATCACCAATGCAGAATGTCATACATCCTTTTTGACATCAAAATTCCCTATACCTTGTAGCATTTTAGTCTGTTGTTGTCCACCTAACCAATTCTTTGTGTAAATGTTTAAACATTATATGAACCCAATTTACACATTTGCCCCAATTTGCCATCATTGCAAATATAACATTCTTGTTACTAAAGTAATAGACCTTATCCTTTTGGTGTATTATTTGAATTAGTATAGGAAAATGAACATCATAAGGTGACTTCATTTTGTGACACCATTATTCTATGGTTATGTAAGCTTTTAGCAAAATAATGCCTTGAAGCATAGCTTCTACAATTTGCTTATCAGCCTACTTCCACTCTTTCCAACATGTGCTAGAGATTTTAAACATATCTATGATGACATGCTTGTCCACAACAATTACTTTCTCTACTATCTAAACATAAATTGTTTCTTTTTTCTCAACTTTCCAACTATTGAGGAATTCCACCAATAGATCATGTTGTGGTCTTCTCCACTGAACTTCAAATAGACCCAACAATCCAACCTTGGATGCCCATCTCTTCTCTACTTCTCCCATTTTGACCCAATGTTGTCAATATATAATATATTAGTAAACTTTGGCTTCCCCTACAAAGTTTGATGAAATTGGACATCTCAATAGTTGTTTCACAATTATGTGGCACCATTAATATAAGATTATGGTTCATGGACAAAATCACCTAAATGGTGATAATGGTTGTATGGTCAAAGCCATTGACCAATCAGTATCACTAGCAGAATCCACTCAATTGTCCACAACCACTTGGTAGACCACCTAGTGATATTGACACATTCCACCAAAATGCCATGGCACTGGTATCATTAATGGTTGGAACCACATGATGCCCTAAATGTCAATTGACATTTGGCACCATACATTTATAGATTTCACTTATAGCCATTAATCTTAGTCTTGACATTATCAATGGTGTCCAAGATCTTTGCCATCTTGTAAATAATGACCATGACCATACTTAATGTTTCACAATGGTGTGGCGATCAATTGTGTAGCACCTTGGATACTAATTATTCTTGGCATTGTATAATGCCAACAATAATTGATAATGTTAATGTCGATAGTGTTAGAACTTTCCATGGCAAGAGTTGCAAACTACTTACATAAATGCTAAATAACCAACTTGCATCTTGGGTTTGACACTCAAATCAATGGTATTAGGGATGAAGCCATAAAGATTATGACCAATTGAAATGAGTCAATTGTGATCGTGTATCTACACCTGGTGCCATTTAAAATGGATTATGGCTCATGGCCACAAATGCCTAAATGGTAAATATAATGGTCGTTTATTCACATAAATTGACTAGTCCTTATCAGGGGAAAAATGCACCCACTTGTCAAAAACCACTTGGGAGCCCCCCTAGTGATATTGACACATTCCACTAGAATGCCATGGCTAAAATGGTCAATGGTTAGAATTAAAAAATCTTGTAAATGTGCATGGACATTTGGCATCATATATATAATCTTTTTAGTTCTAGCTTTGGATATTTGTCTTAACATTATTGATGATGTCAAAAGCTCTTTTTCTTATATATGATCATGACCATACATTTTCACAAAGGTGTGGTCATAAATTTAGTAGTTATATTAACACCTTAATGCTTGTAATTGGATCAACTTACTATTGACATTGTCAATAATGTTACAACTCTCTAATATGGCAAGAGTTGACAACTATTTAGATAAATGTTAAATATTTAGCTTAGATATTGGTCTTCACATATTTGTTGATGGTATGTATTAGAACATATCAATAATTACCATGTAAATCATTGATTGTGTAACACTAATTGCAACCCAATGTAGATGTTATCAATATTGTTAGAACTCTTTATGTTAGGAGTTTGATGGTATGTATCAAAATAGATCTTTCATTCTTATAATCATATGTATGATGTAGATGATGATGAATAGTATCCCCAACAAAGATTTATATCACTCAAGTCTACATTGGATCTTGGTCTTCACATTCAAAGATGAGGTATCAAAACCCATATGCATGAAGATTCTTACCAATCAAACTAGACAAGGAGTAGGTTATGAACATGTATGTGGATAGATTTAGAATGGATTATGGTTCATGGCCATAAGTGCCTAGCTAAATAATGATATTGGTTGATTAATGTCATAGAGTGACTAATCATTATCATTGGCAAATCCACTCGCTTGTCCAAAACCACTAATGATAACACCATAGTGATATGGACACATTCCACCATAGTGCCATGGTTGCAACGGTTAGGGTTGGAAGCACATGATCTCATATATGTGAATGGGTTTTTGGCAATATGAATAGAGGCCATTTGTACCTTGGATCTTGGTCTTGACATTGTCGATGGTATGTATCAGAATATACCATTAAGTAATATATATATATATATATACCAATTAGGTTTTAATCTTGACATTATCGATAGTGTTAGAGCTCTTTATGGTAGGAGTTGAATGGGACATATGTATCAAAATAAATCCTTAATTACCTGGGTGAAAGGCACATTACAAGGGGGGCAAAAATGTTGTCACATTGTATTGTTTTCCAAGGGTGTCCATGTTTGAACTTCAACCATGGTAATATTGGAGCATATTTTTCTAAATTTTTTGCATAATATGGTAGGTTATAACACAAAGAATTCAATTGCAAAGAAAATTCCTTTTTCCAACTTATATTGTGCAATTCCAAAGTGTATTTGTGGCAAAAAAATGTATGTCACTATGTACTAAAAAATGCAAATATACTCAAAAAATGATTGAAATGATTTTTAGTCTTTATGAAATTTGTAGTATCTAATAAAATTGTGAGCCATGTGAAAAGTTTAATAATTATCATATCATAAATGGGTGTTTTTGGGGGTGATGACCATAAGTATGTGGTAAAAAAACATTGTGACAAACTATCACTTTCAAATGGAAGATGACAAGATATGTGAGGTGGGTCATTTTTTAAAGTTTCATTTAAAACATTTTTTGGTTGACTAATTCAAACCCAAACCTAGTGTAGTCCAAAAACATAAATAGGTTCTATTATACTACATATACCATAAATGTATTCATTATTCCTTGAATTTAAGCTTTTAAAATGTATTTCTTTTTTTCAAATAATATTAAATATCATTATCTTTCTGAAAATCAAAATATCAAGCCCAAACACTAAAAATGAAACCCAAAATTAAATGCAATACATTTTGCAGAAATATATTTTATATATATGTTGTAAAAGTACCCAAAATGCCCCCCCCGTAATGTGCTTTCACCTAGCTATAGATCATGATGAGTATTATATATTCGTGATATATTCCCATGGCCACTTATATTTATATCATTATAGTTTACTTTGGATCTTGGACTTCCCCTTGGTGAGACCAATATCCTAGATTTTTAGTTACATGAATAGACCATACATCTATAATGGCTAAATGAAGTTAGGTAAATCACCAAGATTAATATTGTTTTGTGTGGGTTTTTATGTTTGAGTATAGAAATGAGGCAATATTAGATAATGATACGTATTCATGACTAAATTGTTATAACTTACCACAAACAGATGATTATAACAAATGAAATTATAACAAGTTTTGGTCAATGTATATATGAATTAGCAACTTATATTCATTATATGTAGCTTGAATTGATTATGTAGGCTAAACCCAATCCTTCTTAGGTCTATAATCTTGTAATGCATACAAGCTAGCAATCATGCAAGTGACAATTGAAGGTTATCAACATTCAATAACAAAATTATAATTTTTTTCTAGTTCATTTGCCCCCAATAGTGCCATTATCTCACACTCACAACAATGGGCTAGTAGTAATAGCAACTTTAGTATGAAATAGCTCTGAGTTATTTCAATTAGCTTGATGTATTAAATGGTCTTTGATGTATTAAGTGGTGTTCAAGGGGTGTTGGCTATGGTAGGTAGGAATGGGTTCTGTGAATAATAAGGTGGGGGCCTTGGAAGGTAATGTCATTGCTTTCATGAAGCAGACATATGTACTTGAAATAGTTTATGCCAATATACAAGAGCAACTTGCTAAGTTAACATCCAATATGAAAGCATTTTTGCCAAGTGCCCCAATTGCCTTTAGTGGGCAGACTACACCTTTACAGTTAGCTGAATTGAAAAGGTTTGCATCAGTTGTTAACATTGAATTCTTGCAAGCACACATAGTGCATGTGAATGCTTCCAAACCTGAAACAACACCCATTTGTGCAAATACAATGATGGGCAATGTTTTTGGTGGGTAGAATGTATTTGTATTTACAAATAGAATGCATGGTAATGCTTTTGATAATTAGACTATACCTTTGGGTGTAAATGCAATGGACGGGAATTTTTAGGTGAACCAATTATATGTGTTGCAACAAATACAATGGATGGGGGTGATCCAGGTAGGTAGACCATACCTTCAAAAATAGAATGGGTGATGGGGTTTAAACCATGAGACTGGAGACTAGTGGGAAGGGGCAAAAGGTTGGAAATGTTGCAAATGATGCAAATAGATGGGGCAAATGTAGCATTGTTCACATAATCCCATCACTAATGTTGGAGTTGGTGATGCAATTGCTAGTAGAGATGTCAAGGATGTAGACTCACCAAGAAAGACAAAGAACAAATCAGTTAAAGGAAGGCGGGTAGGTAAGAGGAACCAATCCATGAAACAACAAAAAATTGTACATGCCAATTTGAACAAGGTAAGTCATTATGCATGCATGTTGAAACTCCTTCATTTCATGGCAATTGTTAAGGCTAAATACTATCTCAACATGTATGTTTGGATGAATGATTGGGGCATTGGTTGGTTGGGTGTAGATATATGCAACAAGGGCATTTAAAGAAATGCATTGGGTCGCCTTCAAAGGGGAAAGTAAGTTCACAAGCTTGCCAAAGGATGTTTAATATTGCAACTAGTAAAATAAATTAAAAATTTGACATTTGCGGGTATGGGGATTGGGTATGGCGGTTTGTCAAAGGAGACAAAGTAGATTTGGTGGACCAAAAGGACAAGGAGAAAATTGTAGCAAGTGGCCAAATGGAAGGAATTGCAAGTGAACTCTTCCACTTCAAGAAAATACAAGAAGGCAAGGTAAAGGTGGTAGTGTGGCAGGTTATAGAGGGCAACATTAAAGTAGTTGCCCCCAATGAACATGATTGTCCTCCACAGAGGTGTTTGAAGGATGTGGAGGGAATAAGTATGTTGTGGGAAGAAGAAAATTTGTTAATATATTAATGCATCAAATGATTAAAATATTCGGGCTCAATTGGAGCTTATACTCCATTAGCAATTTGGAGTACTTGTTGTAGTGATGGAGTAGAACTTGCCATGTTTGTTATGGTTTTTTGGACCCAACAATAAGTTTTGATATTGTGTTATTTGTAATATTCATTTCTTTTCCTTTTTTGTTCATCGTACTATGATGAAAAGAAAGCATGGAGATAAAAGGCACAAGGGAACCTTACATATGGATTCTTGCAAGCTATTTTTTTACATCTACTTGTAGGTTTCAAGGACCCTTTGTTGAATCATATACAAGTGTATGAAGTATTAATTATCTAGTACACTTATGATTTATGATTATTTATAGCCTAAAAAATTAGATGATACTAACCTATTTGTGTAGGGATAAATATCCTTGATGACAAGCCACTTATGAGTAGTGCACTTAATTGAATGGACCAAAATATGAAGCTGGGCTCTAACATTTTGTTTGTTGGGAAGGATTTAGGTTCTTTTGGGGATGGGTTCACTTGTTTATCTACGGTTGACTATTGGTCATAAAATGGATATCTAGGGTGGCAATTTGGCTCATTGTTATGTTGCCTAGTCAATTTTAAGGACTATAAAGCGGGATCCTAGGTCCTTGAGTAATAAGTCAATGGCTTACCTACCTACCTTCATGTTTTATATTGAGTTTATTGTATGTGGTCTATCAACTAGTGCTTATAGTGACTTTTTTGAGCTTGTCCATTTGCAAGGAAATGGTGAAAGGAATTTTCATTCCCCTTGTTAAAGTTTCTCAATTTATCACAAGTTTATTAGTATGTTTGGGGCATCATGGGTATACAATGGATTTGCAAACTCTATGGTATGGTTTGGGAAAACCAGTTTTGTAGGTTGAGGTGGTTTGTCATTCATGTTGCAACTAATAATGGCTCAATGTTATTTCATTGAGCCATTGACTAAGGGGTTTGCCAGGAAAGTAGTCTTTTTCCCTTGAATGTTGATCATATAACAGATGTTAATATTTAATATTGAATTAACTAAAGCCTATAAACCATACACAATTTTGACAATGTTGGGTGTGAGTAGGTGTAGGTGGAATGGAGTTTGTTGCCAACTCATTTGAATGTTTTGTCTCAACTTTGTGCTTGCCAGTTGCATTGATAGTATATTTCCAAGAATTAATGGTGTGCAACAAGGTTGGGTGCTACCAATGGAAAAAGACACCATTGATAACATTATCTAGCAACTTGCAAGTATGTTGGTCTTTGAACCCATTCATCACATGGGGTTTTTTGTTTTGATAACATGTGTAATATCAAAAATTACCATTCCATGGGCATGGTATCCATGAGTAGACTATTATGATCTACAATGCATGGATGAATATAGGGATTTAAGTTACATGTTCCAATATGAATCATAGTGGTCATGGTTCAATATCAAGGAGTGATTGTTTAAAATTCAATGGGGATATAAAAAACTTTATGCATTGGGTACAAGCTCATGTTTTCAAAAGTTGCAAATTTTATGTAACCAACCTATTATTGTGATAGAGAGTTCAACCCAAATCTTGTTTGCTCTGCAAATGTTAGGAGATATGATTTGGGTGCAACTGGTCCTATGATGTATGTACAGTCTATAAGGAGTACCACATGCATTGGCAAGATCTATTTCATGTGTGTTTACCCACATGTATGTCATAACATCCATCAATGTGTATTTGAATTTTCATGGATGGCAATATGCAGGTCTTTGTTTTCATTATGCTGTTTGGAGCCAAATATGAATGCCATAAGATATACCTAGATAAGTGCCAAGAACAAATTTAAACATGAATGGTTTGACATTGGTTTGTTTTGCTAATCATGAATATGTGGTGGTTGGTCCTTTTTCGCTTTATGGTTAATAAAACTATCCACATGTGAATTTGAGGAAAAGTGATTTATAACACCTAACGCACCCCCAAGCTCCTTGATGGATTCAGCTACGAGTCCAAGGAAGAAGACAGCGGAAGGAGAAGGAGTTGGGCCACGCTCCCTAGCTCGCAGCACTTTGGGGGTAAAAGGGCATGTTGGAGCTTCGGGATGGGACTAGGAAGATTGACAAGCACATCACTTATTCACATGGACTTGCACAAACCAAACAATAGGTTGGTTAGTGTGTAGTTATGACACTTTTGGTGCACGAATGAACCACGGGCAAACATGGACTCACAAGACTCATCACAGCTCGGACTTGAAGGAAGCCACCACCTTCCCCCTTATAGTATACTATGTGCCTAGCCATAGGACCAACACCCAAATGTCATTTTGTCTCGGGACTCCCAAGTGGGAGTCCCAAAATTCCCAAAGTTTGGACTTTCGCAACTTTTTCGCAACTTTGGGGGCCCATAACTTTGTGTGCAAACCTGTGATTGAGGTAAGGTCTAAAACAAAATTGTACCCCTTGTCAAGAGCTTTCCAACAGTATGTTGCAAGCCACCTACACGCAAGTAAATTGAGGTGATTACTGACTTTTTGTGGTTGGGAATCAAATTGGCAATTTGATTCCCGGCCCTCCTTTTGGCCATAATTTAGGTTTTAAATACTCAAATGGGTCATGCGAGCCCATTTTAACATCTAAGTTTCAAGAGTTTTCCAATGATATAAGGAACTTCTCAATTCGATGAATTTTGACCCCTAAAATTGTCCTCTAAAGATTCGAGAGTCCATTGGGACTCCAATTCCCAAAATGGGAGCTCATTTGGGAGCATGTGTGGGGTTCATTCTCTCACACTTTCTTGCACTCTCGGGAACACGAAATGTGATTCCCAGGCTCTTTCTCTTAGCCCACACCTTTGCAAGCCCTTGCCTTGGTCGCGAGTTTAAGGTTAGGGTTGCAACAACACTTTTTGTATCCTTTAACATGCCTATGTTGTTGTGTAGTTTAATGCAATATTGAATTTAGTGTGTACACCAAAGCAATTGCATGTCTACAAAAGCATTAAATAATTTCATGGGCTTATCTTGCTCATGTAGGTAACATTCCAGCACCAAACCTAGCCTCATAAAAATCTATAAACTTGGTGATAATAAAATAAAGCCAATTTTTACTCACTATCAAGTCCAAATGCACAATGATTGTTAGTTCCTATTGTAGATGGGGATATGTCATTTAAAATATATGACCATATTTGTGAAACCCCTAGATGTGCAAGTACTACATCCCTCCCAAAATCATATGGTCGATGTGGAATTTTGATAGCCTTTTCATTTCGTGACCTTGTTATTTGATTCTTGCAAATTCCTTGTTGAAAAGAGTAAATAGGAGCATTTGTGTCAAGTGAAATAGGTGGAGGTTACAAACATGAGAGCTTCAAGCTACAATGGGTTGATGAAGCAACATTTGAATGTAATAATTACAGGAATTAGTGATCCCATGTGCAATTATTTTCTTGCACTAATAAATTCCTTTGTTTGAGATATCAATATGTAGGGAGTGTCATGGCATCAATCCAAGTCATCTTGTTGTTGATGTTGAATACACCATCAATGATCCACTTGGCTAGAAATACATTGAAAAATAGATTTAACTTGGAATCCATGACATCTATTAACATTTGTTCAAATTTCAAAGCTCAAAATTAACTTAGTTTCATTTGTGTTTATGTTTTAACATGATTTATTTGTGCGAACATGTGATAATAGGCATGGATCTAGTTTAAGAAATTTTGAAGCTTCAAATTAGGGAAGGTTTGGTTTTATGTTAACCTTTAGCAATAGGAATGGTGGTTGTGATGTATTTGCCTAAAATTAATTTATGATTCCTATTCTTTGACAACATTTACTTTTAAAACTAATTGAGCATTATGTTGTCTATGTAGGATTCAAGTTGGTAAAATTGCAATTGTTTGTTAAAAAATCCAAATTATTAATTGGATGCATATGACACAACATATGATAGGAATTTAGGATATGGGATCGTGTGTAAGGTTTCCAACACCTCACATCTACATGCATCATGGTATATTTAATTGTGGTGATGCAAGTAGACATTGGTCATAAAACATAGGGAAACATGTATGTTGAATGCCCGTAGTTGCCATGTAGTGACAAATAGATTGATTTATGAGTTAGATGTGAGTTGCCACGTAATGACGTTCTATAGCTAATTTGATTTAAAACATTGTTACATGGGACATAATTAACCTTGGTTCTAATTGCACAATGGCATATAAGTAATGCATAATAACTAGTAACAAGTAGTAGAAAGGAATCCAAACATTTCCAATCAATTGCAAACTAATTACACACCCATAATTACAAGTTACATGTTAGTTGTCATCTAGTTGATCCTCACTATATTACAAAACGTTACACCAATGATTATTTGAACTAGTGGTAAACACACTATTTCCTCTGAATTTTACAATAGTAAATTACTAATAGATGTGAGTTGCCTCATAGTTGCATTACATTGTTCAAACCCACTACGATGCATTTACAATGGACCACACAACCAAACAACCAGTTTCAAATATGGGTTCCATAAAGGGAACATGGTTGTATATAAGTACTATAATCAAATAACAAAGTTGCCCCATAGTGGCATGCTATTGTATCTATTAGTTCCTTATAAATTGTAATATAGTTTTTACCAACACTACATTAGTGGACCGTTAGTTGCAACTTAATATCTATTTATGTGCCTGTAGTTACACAAGAGTTTTATTGTAGGTCCAAATCAATTATTGTGCAGTTGCAAATTGGTGACATTAGTTTTTACCTAGTTATAAAGATGCCTTCCCAAGTAGTTGTAATCCCATAGTTCTCAACTTCTATACAACTATTGCAGACCTTTAATTGTTGCATGAAAACCCAATTAGCGCCCAGATAGTATCCATCAAGATTCAAAACACTATCAAGTAGGGTCAAAGTATGGCTGGTGTATGCAAAAAGATTGTTTTGTTTTATATTCATTGGAACCTTTCACTTAAACATGTTGAAACTTGATGACACATTCATATTGAAAGTTTGATTTTATTCATAGATTGATACATTACATAGGTACTATAATATACATAGAATGTCAAATTTGAACAAGTTTAAGGATTCCTACCAAGTCCTTAAAAAAAATCCAGGACTTTGTCGCATGAGAAAAAAAAGTTCAAGGATTCATAAGGAATGTTTAGACAACTTTTTTCGGCCCAAGATTTTTACCACAAACACCTTATGTGTTAATGTGTATAAAATGTATGAATGTGACAAGAATGAAATGCCCTATTGTAATGTAAGATTTTTAAAAAGTCAAATTTATGGGAATATTGGGCCATTGATAAAACATGGCCCACATTGGATAAATTTTACTATTTTCACTTTCATAAGTGAAAAATAAATAAAAATTAAAAGCCTACATAAAATTTGGAACAAAATTATTTCATTTAACATGAGAAAAAAGGGTGAAATGTAAGACATGCCAAGGGAAAAGTGAAGAAAAAGGTGAATTTGGGAGTCCTAGGAGTGAGTCCTTATGTTTCAAAGGGAGTACCCTAATCATGCTTGGACCCAATAGGGTGTAGTCACAATCAAATGAGTTGAAAAACATGTTAAGCGACCACCAAAACTCTAATTTTGTTAGATATATTTTTGTGGTGGCACTTTAATGCCATGTTAATCATGGAATGTAGTGTTAAATGACTAATATGAATGTTGAAGAATTCAAAATTTAAATTAAAACAAAATTATTTTGAGTTTTGGTTTTAATAAAGGACCTTTGAACTTGAATAATAGTTGCATCAAAAGTACTCAATTTTGTAAAAAACTAAGTTAAAGATTTTTTTATTAAGGAATTTTGACGAGAAAAATATTGAGATGATGTTAATTGATTATTCACATTAAAAAAAAACTCACAATTTGAAAGTTGTGAAATTTTAAAAATTAAAAAATTAAAAATCTATTGAATAGAATTTTAAAAAATTTAGAGTCCTTTACCACATGTACATGGGTGTAATGTACATGACATCTAAAACAAAGTTGTATTTTATGAAACAATAAAATAAATCATTAAATAATTAACACATTTTCATATAATTGAAATTAAGATAATTTTTCAAAATGAAATGTAAAATTTAGTAGAATTTGTACACTTTTCAAAAAAAAAAGTTATGCATGAAAGGTTAAGACAAAAAATGTGATGTATTGAAAAATTTATAGGTATTTTTAATAACATATTGCAAAAGATTTCATCCTAAAAGTCCTTTCTATGAGGAAATGAAAATGACCACAAAAAGGACTATAGTCTTTCAATCCTTCATCACCATTGGCTCATTTGATTGTGATCACACCCAATAGTGGTTCATTAGTGATACAGGGGTGGCCTATGTCCAATAACATAGTTGCCTTCTAGTTGTACCCTAGTCACTAAAGTTATTATTTTCAAAAAAGTTGTGAATGTGTTGTTAGTTACAACTTCTACACAACCACAACCAAACACACAACATATAAAATTGTATAATAGTGTCCACTATTGAACACAAAAGTCCTTGAAAAGTACTATTAGAGGAAGGCTATAGTTGATACCCAATTGCCAACTAAATTTTGAAAGTTAATATATAGTTCCATATGTGTTGCTTTAGAGTTGCCTTTGGTACACACTTTTAATTCTACTATTCCCAATAATAGAACAACTTGTTGTACAATATCCATTTATTGGGTTTTACTAAAGTTGTATGATAGTGCTCTAATTGAACACATGAATTATTCATAAGATGCACACATCATATACTTAGTTACAACATAATTCTTATAGGTTGCAAGAGGTAAACTACAACAAAAGGTGTCCCTATACACCAAGTGATTTCATTGGATTTTTAATGAATTCATTAGTTGTAGTGAATAGGGACTAATGAAGAAATAATGAATTCGTTGGTCTAGTGAACAAGGATTAGTGAACTGCACCCACATTTTGTAGTAGTGAACTCATATGCAATTATTATATGCGAATAATGTTTAATGCATAGTTGCAAGATAACAAGGGACACCTAAACAAATAGTTGTTTTCTAGTGCCAATAGACAATGATCCTAGTCATTCAATAATCATCATCTAGTTTCCTTATCAATTTATTTAGTTACAATGTAGTGGCTCATTAGTTGCACCTTTAAACCCTTAAAACTTAGATGCACTTGCCAAAGGCCAAAACGGTTTATCACATAGTTGTATCATAACTAATTATGCTAAACATGTAGTTATTTTTTAGTGTTAATGAAAGATCCTCATAGTTGCTTTTGATTTTCAAGACGGTTGTATTATCTTTATGCTTAGTTACCATGTAGTTGTTATATGGTTGTATAGTCTAAACTACACAACCTACCTATAACTGCCATAGATTACAAGAAGTAACACCAATGAAAAATGTTATGTTGTAGATGCATTCAACTTTAGTTGTAAATAATGTATCTTTAATTGGACACTAGTTACCCATTAGAATCAAAAGGGATATTTAAGAGTTGTAGATTGGTTGTACACTAATTGCACCAGTAGTGTGTATTGAGTGAACCTTAAGTTGCAAGTAAGTTGCAAAGGAAATTGATAGAGTCCATTTTGCCAATGTGGATGAAAAGCCACGTCAGTGTGCCATCATGAACTTAGTCGCATGTGGGTTGTACATTAATTGAAATTGAGTTGCTCCATGTGAATTGTAGCTAAATTGCATGTAGTTGCACAAGTATTCGATTATATATATGGTGAGTTGCAACTCTTGCAACTAACGCAACTTGTTCAACACTATAGAAATACGGTGAGTTGCAAAGGTAGTTGTTGTAAGAGACCCCATTTTTTCATAGTGTTATGGTAAGGGCATTATGCAATCTTTTTGTTCCACAAATGATTGATCAACTTTGGTCACCCATCTTGAACTCCTAGAATTATTGTTCAACAATGCCATGTCTTTTGACCCTAATGTAGCCCTAGTGACACTTCCATTGGCACCACCATAAATATTGCAAATGGCTAATTTTGAACCTTGCGTAAGATGACCCCTTTGTGATGCTTCACTTATTGCGACTGTCACACATCTTAGATGAATAGTAGATGACCCATTGCACAAACAAGGTTGATTCTATCCATGTGAACCCATAAAAAATTATACCTTTAGTGCCAAGATGGAATGTGTGATTCAACTATAATGATCCACAATTAGTAGCATAGAACAACATCCAAATCAAGCTTGCGCTCTACAAGATATATAATTAAAATAAGCTATTGTTTACATTTTGACAATACACTTACAACCACCAGCATCAAAAGTGGTATAGGGCAGAATCATGGCATGTTTGGCAAAGACAATTAACATGCAACCTTCTAGGTTTCCATCAAGCCAGGGTAAGTTGCATGTACCAGGGCTTCAAGATTTTCGTTATCTTCACATCCACAAATGTAATATATAGGTTCATTGCCTTCCTTTTCTTTGACCTTCTCATCGGTCCAAAAATTGTCTAGCTGCACACTCCAAAGATTTTCCTACCAAAGTGCAAAATACATCGGTCCATGATACACACAAGGTTGCCAAATTTCCATGGTTGAATTATACATCTACCATAATAGTTAAGGAACTTGTTCCCATCATTCAATAATAACTAGCCAATGATTACATATGGAGGCCATTACCTTCTAGTTGTTAAGTTTTCATCTTAACATGTCTATATGCGAGGTTTTCTCCTTTGAACTTGAAGTCAAGTAGCTGGCACAACATGGCACCTATAATTGCAACCCTCACTATTGTAGTGATGTTGTGATAGTTCCAACTATAATTACCTTTGGTTTTAAAGAATCTAAGAAAGAGGCTAGGTGTCCATACAACCTGAATCCACCAATTTGATCCATATGATCACAATTTGTAGATGCAAGATGTTGTTTGGTAAGATCACAAAGACAACTTGTTAAAAACAACAACATTAGCAACATAAACAAAATAGGCTAGACACAATCTTATGATAGGTGATAATATTGGAATGACCACCACAAAACTTTTGAGCTTCAACCTATTGTTGTCATCTACCTTAAACATAATAGCATATTCAATAGAGAAATTGGTGAAAATGTAGATTCATAGCTTTCAAGCCCTCAAAATTTTTTTACATGTGCAGTGGTCTAATTACATTGTAGGTCTCATACACAAGACCTAAACTTGGGTTGCAATTGCCAACAAAATTTGAATCAATGCCATGTAATCCTTGGCATTGTTCATAATGTTTTGGGCTAGGTGGTTGCTTTGTGCATAAACCTTCAAATTCCCCACATCATAGAAATCCAATGCAAACTTGACACATGGTTGGAGGTTTTTCACAATATGCATCCATCCCAATGGCACATTAACTTTGTCCCCAACAAATTGTCAAACAATTACACAATATTGTTATTTATTTTTATCCTCCCCTAAATGTTCCACAAGTCTTCCAACTTCATTGTGTGTGAGGTGGATTTTCTTTGAGTGCTTGAAGCCCAATGGATATTTAGACAAATGGGTCTCATTCACCCATCCATTTGCTTCCATAAGTTTTGTTGGACTAATAAAAACCCACTCTACTAGTGGCACTCTTGTGTTCCATTTTTTATGGAGAGCAAAGCCAATGTTGGAAGTTTGGGACCAATCCACATGGAACCCCATCCCATCTCCTATCTTCCCAAGCAAACAAAGTAATGTGGATATCTTTGCAATGATCCCACTATTATACTTGTTCCATTCCCCCTTTTGGAAATGCTCCACCAAAGTGATCACCTTGGAATTACAGCAAATGCTTGTCATAAAATTAAGTGTAATATATCTATCAACATGTGCTTCAACCACCATTGTAACCCAATTTTCCATCAAGTTTTTTTTCTTTCAAGTTGGGCCATATTTTCAGGCATATGTATGTCCCCTCCATAAGTCTCTTTCACAACATCCATTAAAATGTTCAAATCAACAACTACAAGTTCTTTGATTAACTCAGTGGGCTCAAGGTAATTGTTGCCTTCAATTGTGAAACCTGATTGTATTGATGGTCTTTCGTCTCCTAATTGTGGAAAAGACACATTGTGAACTTGATCAGAAATGCATGCCAAAAATGCTTTGACAACATTCAACCGAACATCACTGATAAAATGCACACCCACAAGGTCTTTCTCTATAGATCTACATCCATGGCATCATGCTTCTTTTTCTGTTTCAACATCTTTCAGGTAACAGATGTAACCCAAATTCTTTGAACAATTATATCGAATGACATCATACAAAAACCACATTTAAGTAATAAATTAATTTAACAACCCAATTATCATACATTTCATCTCAAACTTTAATAACTTGAGACAAGTAAGATGGTTCATGTCTTGTGATGTAATCAACAACCTTATCAACATTTCAATGGCTACCAATATCATTAAAACCACATGAATGGAAGGGGGTAAACAATACCTTGCAATACAAAAGTTCATCACTTTTAATTGAATAGTCTTAAAAATCTCTTGCAACCTCCAAAGGCACATTATATCTTAGCTAGTTGCACAATGTCACTCTTCAAATGACATAGGTGGCCTCTTTCATTTTTGGCACCCTAACAAGTCATCCTTCATGTAAATATTGCCTTTAAGTTCAATGGACTCACAATCATGCTTCTCCTTGCACATGATAGAATTAGTGGTAAGGCAAAACACATGCCCACATCCAAGACACCATTGGTTATTCTTCAACACATAATACAAATCGACCCAACTAGGTTCAGGTTGTTTGCCATGGTCGGGCCATTTGTCACATTGTTTGTGGAGGGCACATAATACTCTTGGCATTTGCATGAAAAAAATTAAAAATTTAATGAAACATTGGGTTGGGAATTTAAATTTTAAAAAACTTTGACATTTTTTACTGTCACATATTTAGGGTTTTAGAAGCATTTTCATCCTCTTCTCCCTATGTTACAAATTATATTTGAAATTGCCATCATTAAAGTCTACATAGATATTGAACACCTTGATGAAATGGATTATGCTAGTAAAGAGATAATAGCAAGTCATGAACACAAACCCAAGTTGATCTAAACAAGGCTGATTTGAACATCACAAACTAGGCTAATTTGAATTTTAGAAATTAGGTTAATGTTGAACACAACTGATGTAAAAACTGTTGATTTAAACATCACAAACCAGTTTTATTTGGACATCACAAAGTAAGTTGAATTAAACAAGGTTGTTCTAAACATCACAAACAAGGTTAATCTAAACATTTCTTTTGATTTTGAAAAAAAATTTATTAATTAAATGAATTACGTAACAACACCCTAGAAGTTTGTGTACATTGCAATCATCTCCAAGACTAAATACTTGCACACATGAAGCGTTTGTGTGTGGACACTACATTACTAATAAAAGGTGACAAATCACAAAGTGATTTTGAAGCCTTGTTTCCACTAAAGCAAGAATAGCCACAAGCTGAAATGGGATGGAATTGTGGTTGTTTCATGCCTTGACTGGTGAACATACCTTATTTGGCACGCCACCTGCACACAAGGAAATCGGGTCGATTCCTGACTTTTAGTGATCGAGAGTCAAACTGCCAATTTGATTCCTAGCCTTTCTTTTGGCCATAATTTGTGTTTCAAATGTCCAAATGGGTGATGCGAGCCCATTTTAGACATCTACGTTTCAATATCTTTCCAATGGTATAAAGAACTCCTCGAACCATTGGGTTTTGACTTTTGCAATCGCTTTCTGAACATTCAGGAGTCCACCGGGACTCCAACTCCCAAAGTGGAAGCTCCTTTGGGAGTGTGAGGGTTCATTCTCTCACACTTTAAACAACCATAAGGTTGCTTCCACCATCCAAAAAGTTGACCACAAAAGCTTAAGTTTGCTCACATTCGTTGCAAGCTTTGTGAGAAAGCAAGGATTCCAAGTAGCAACTCATGGGTGTTGGAGGGTATTATGAAAATTGCAAGAGGATGAATATTTTGAAGGTTTAAGGGTGATTACAAGTGGATGAATGGAATGAACTTTAGTCGAAGAGATGGATAAACAAGTTTTGCTAGCAAGCTAATAGGCTATCAATTGTTGGAAAACTGATAAAAAAAAAAATTAATTACTTCATCTAGCTTTTTTTTTTTTTTGAAATTTCACCCAAAAACGAAATTAAAAATTAAAAATTCGAAAATTAAGTGATTATGGAGGTTTTCAATTTCCACATCTTTCCTCTAGTGACCTGCAACACATCAGACACCCAATTCTTGGGCTAATATGTCTTCTAGCATTTTCATAGTGGGAACATTAATGACTTTTGATGCATTTTGTGCAACTTCTGATGCAAGTTTCATGCAACTTTTGATGCAGTTTTTTTGCACATCATCAAAACTGCAACATTGGGTGCAAGTTTTTGTTTTATGCAAGTTTGAGCAGAGAACATTTGACACCAGATAGATGATTTCATTACATTAGAATAGTAGTGAAAAGAGTTTGGTTTGCAACATTTGAACATTGAACAAGAGATTTGGGTCTATCTTAGAGCGAGTTTGTGGTTGTTGTGGAGGTGTGATGAATCTGGAAAGATGAGCTGCAGTTTTGGGTTTTGGGGAGTGTGTTCCTTTGAGGAGGGCGAAGGTTTTTGTAGTTCCTGGAGTGTTTGTTTCCTTTGAATATACAAAATGGAAGTTTGCACAGGGAGTTGTAGATTAGTACTACCCGGTCAATGTAATGCTAGCTCCTGCAAGAGAGAAAAAGAGCAATGGCATACAACATCATCAGAAGAAGCACAAAGTTTGCAGTTTGGATGTCAGTGAATCCTCTGCTTTCATAGGTGAGAAAATGCTCATGGGCCTTCGACTGCCTTGGTTATTAGCCAAGTCATTACCCTACTACACATGACCAATAAACATGGATTTGCCAATGTGTGAAGAAAGAGATTCCAGGAACATTACTTTATTGCTGTAGAAACTAACCAGCTTTGTTGACTGGAGAAGCTCCTGCAATGCATGCTACATTTTATGATACCAAATACACTTGGACACCCAATCTCTAAAAACACAAACATTACCTCAGATAGGAAAACTAGTGACAAATGGCTTTGTCATTTAACCTGGGCTTACAACCTTGAACTTCATGGTTCTTCCTTAGAGCACTGAACTGGTTAGAAGCCAGAATACAACTAGAGAACTGCTTTGTACATGACATTGTTGAGGGTGATCATTCTCCCATACATACAATATCTCTCCAATTTTTAAAGAGCAACACAAATTGACATTACCTTTAGCCTGAAGTAGTGATAAGAAAAACAAGTCCGGAAGAACATGTGGCCCAAAACTACAACATTGCATGTGAATACTGCTTCCTGGAAGAAAAGAAAATATACCAGAAGCCAAAGGATTTACTCATATAAACACATTGTTCTAGTTTGAGGTCAGCCTTGGCAAATGGTATAAGGTTATTAGTGCCTTGTCACACAACCTTCTAGCAAACACCTGCTGAAAACCTGCAAGTACCACTACACACTTGTGGAAAAGAATCCAGGTTGTATGAATTAAAGCGCTTCAGTGCTGAAATAACTGCCATACGAAGCCCAATTGCTAGGAGTGATGACACCATGGCTCCATCTCACTTCTTGAGGAGTAGTCCCAGCTGCCCATTCTCAATGAGAAGATCCAGTATAAAGCACAGGCTCTAGAAGTTGTTGAGACTTGTTACCAAACGTGCTAGACTTGTAAAGTCTCAGCAACATATGAGTCCACAGGTGTGGCTGCCAATGAAACAAGCACATCACCACCATCCAGGCATGCTGATAACTCATAGTAGAAGTGTGCCTAGATAATCAGCTCCACCTGCCAAGACTCATCTCTTAGTGTACAACATCATGTCAGCTGGATCAAATAAGCAAGTGAAGTATGTTTACAAGGCTGATGTGAAATACACACAATTACATATATACAAGCAGATAGAAAAAATCCAATTTGGTAAGAATACCTCACACAAGTGGGGAATGTCTTGACCATCAATGACAAGGCACATAAGGGCATGCCCAACCTTTGGTTCTGATGAACAGAGTTTTGCCCACTGTTTGAAGTCAGATGTCCTCCAAAGCAGGGGAGCAGGGCCCTCTTCCCTTTGTGATGATTCCATATACCCACCACAATGTGCTGCCAAAAGACCCTGCAGGATAACATCTATTCAGACTACACACAAGTTGTGCTACTGTTCCATACACTGACACCAAGTATTCTGGAGTATTGTACAGTTGAACAATTTGGGAAATGTCTGGTGATTGATAACTGCTCTGACAAAACTACAAACAGTGTTGTTCCAAGCTCAAAGCTAGGCCTGTGAAAGCAATACTAGAACATGGTTGATAGCAGCCACGCACTACAGAAGAAATTGAACAGGAGAACAAGCAAGTTCTTAGAGATCCAAGTGCATTTGTATCTGCCTCAATGTGTTAGAACTCTACAAGTCCTAACCAGACAATCTTGCTTTGAGGAAGGATTCAGCAAGGATTCTGGCAACAGTGGCAGCAGGCATGGAGTGGGTGGCCACTGGCAATTTCACCTCACTGAGGGCCTCCTGGCCTTTCAGAGGAACAAGCTGTAATAGCTGTGGTGGTGACTTCTGGAATGCTTCTGCAAAAGGTGAACCCAGAAAATTGGCAATCTGTGCCACTGCAGCGATTTTTCTGCATAGTCACACCCACAATTTTCTCAGCATCCAGCTGTCAAAGCATTCAACACCTGGATCTCCAACAAGTCCACCACTTCAGGTGAGCACATAATGTAGTGATGCAGTTGCTAAGTACTCAACTAACAGAAATTTACAACTACAGAAGATAACTTTTTGTGTACAAATTAATAGAGCCAGGTTGTCTTGCCTACATTGGAGTAGCAGACCCAAAGTCATCAAGCAGATTTGTAGAGGCAAGAGATTCAAGGACACTGGGATGCAGAAAAGCAGGCACAACAGCCCCCTTCATAGTGGGTTGTGAAAGCATGAAGTAGTTCAATGCAAAGACCGCACAAAGCAAAATAGCCCAGGATAGCCCAAGCTTGTAGTCAAATTGACATGGAAAGTAACAAATTGAGCTCTTTTGCACCACAAGCCTTGAGATCACTGCAGCCAGTAACTTCCAGACAATCAAACAGATGCCTTTCAACCACCAAGGCCATAACTCCCAGGGTTGTCCACAGTAGCAACTGGAAGACACAACAAGGGTGATCAGAGGCTTGATCTCTCCTCTTGCAGATCATTTTGGAGCCATTGTCAAGGTTGCACCATCCCCAATATAATAAATTAAAAAACACCATCAAATCTGGGTCACCATCTTCAGATTCTTGCAAACTGAACTGCAAGCTAACATCTCCCCCATCCACAGAGCCTTTTGTTAGTCTCAGATGAGGTCTGCATCATTGAATTCTATGTTGTACTATTGATCTCTGAACAAAACAGAACATCTACTGAACATAATATCTACTAAGCTTCTTTTGTCCCTTAGGAGGGACTGCCATTTGGGCCATCAGACTCTTGAGAAGTCAAACTTTCATTTGAAAGATGATCCTTTCCCTGTGAACCTCTGTGCAACTCTTCTAGTTGATGGGTCAAATCTGCAATCTGGTTTTATAATCTCTCTAAGTAGTTGGAGCTACTGGACCTAATAGTGCAGTATCTGGTTGCAAGAAAGGATGTTCCAAGAGTTTCGGCATGCTAGTGCACTTGCAACAATCATATGTCAAACATTTCTTCATGATGTCCTTGAGCCAAGCATTGGAAATAGGAGGAAACCCTATCTTGTGATTGGGGTTTGTGATACCCTTTATCTTGGTGTAGAAGTGAGATCAGCAAATGGTGGCTGCCCATACACCATTTGGTAAAATATGCAGCCCGGTGACCATATATCAGAGGCTTAGGCAATCTTGCTCTTGTTTCCACTATCATTTGTTGTGTTGTTGAGGTATGCCTCTAGTGACATGTATTTGACTATGCCCATCTGCAAAATAAACACAGTTCCTGTTAACAAGAGGAGCTAAAGTTGCCTACATGGTGTACAGAATAACCTTAGGTCATAATCACAAGAAGATTTTTAATCTAGTATGAATGATGTACCTGAGATTCCCGCACAATGTTGGTTGTATAATTTTGACCAGCTTTTGTAATACCAAAGTCTATGAGCTTGAGTTCACCTTTGACTAGCGAGAAGTTGGCAGGCTTCAAGTCTGAATGCACAATCCGTTCTTCATGGATGGTCTTCACAGCTTCCAATATATGATGTAACGATCCACAGATGAGAATGCTTGAAACCCTACTCTGCGAACCAGCAATACACAAAGAACATAGTCATGAGGTAAATTCATGTCAATAAACCTGCAAAGGCTAAGTTATAAGCTCAGAGATTTACATACCAGCCAGTAAAGTGAAAGCCAGGCATTTTCTACTGGATTTCCTGCATCTAGTTTCCATTTTCCAGTGCCTTGTTGCTTGCACTTTGCAGAAAGCATGTTTGCAAAATCAATCTCCCCAAACCCCAGCACCATAAAGATGAAGGCATCTTCTTTGATCATGTGTTCAAACATGTACCACTACATGAAATAGTTCACTGGGAAGACTGTAAGATAGCACACACTTGCAGTCAAATTGGCATGAAAAGTAACAAATTGAGCTCTTCTGCACCACAAGCCTTGAGATCACTGTAGCCAGTAACTTGGAAAATCAATTAGATCCTTTTCAAGCAGCAAGGCTATAACTCCCAGGGTTGTCCACAGCAGCAATTGGAACACACAACCAAGGGTGATCAGAGGCTTGATCTCTCCTCTTGCAAATCCATTTGGAGCCACTGTTAGGCTTGTACCATCCTCAATAATACAGACAGCCCCATCAAATCTGGGTCACCATCTTCAAATTCTTGCAAACTGAACTGCAACCTACTCCTTCTCCATCCACACAGAGTCCTTTGTCAGTGTCAGATGAGGTCTGCATCCTTAAACTCTACATTGTACTATTTCTCAAAAGACTATCTATCGACTAACCTTCTGTTGTCTCTTAGGAATGCCTGCCATTCAGACCATTGGACTCATGAGAAGTTGAACTTTTATTTGAAAGATGATCCTCTCCCTGCAAACCTCTGTGTAATTCTTCTAGCTGATGGGTTAAATCTGCAATCTGGTTTTGATAAGCTCTCTCAGTAGTTGGAGCTACTGAAGCCAACAATGCAGTAACTGGTTGCAAAAAAGGATGCTGCAAGAGTTTCAATATGTTAATGCACTCAGAGGAAACTATATATTGTGATTGGGGTTTGCGATAGCTTTTATCTTGGTGTAGAAGTGAGATCAGCAAATGGTGGCTGCCCATACACCATTTGGTAAAATATGCAGCCCAGTGACCATATATCAGAGGCTTAGGCAGTCTTATACTTGTTTCCATTATCAGTGTTGTTGAGGAATGCCTCTGATGACATGTAGTTGACTAGGCCCATCTGCAAAATAAACATGGTTCCTGTTAATAGGAGTAGCAAAAACTGCCTACATGGTGTTCAGAATAACCTCAGGTCATAATCACAAGAGGATGACTCTGTGTTTCAGTTTGTGGAATGCTACTAGACTGTTGCTGTGTCTTCCCATTTGGAACTGGGGGAGCCTGCGACTGCTAAGCTACAAATGGTGTGGTGCCCTACCACTAACTTCCATGTGGCTGCAGACTGTTCCAATGCACTGCTCAGATTCTGTTCACCAACAATGCGCCATAGACTTGTCTACTATTTCTCCACTATATATGCTCAAATATCAAACTCTTTAGCATGCCAATTGACCAAATCTATGAGGTTACAGGGGTTCAATACAACAACACTTTGCAGGAAACTATTATGTCAGCTCCAGCCAAACAGAACAAGTACAAGTGTGCCCATACTGTGTGGGGGTTACTCACAAACATCACACCATCACCTATATCAGAAATGCCAGCAACTAGCTGCCAGTACTTCCCTCTAAATTCATCATCTTCAGATAGTGAGTGTAGATAAGTGTATAAAAAGTTTATACAATTATCTATGTCCTGAGTTTTGCACTTCTGGAAGCAATGGGAAGACACAGTCATCATGCCAGTTACCACTCAAGAGACACATCTAATCAAGAGAAGTCAACAACATCCCCATTCAAGCTGCAAAAAACTTTTGATCAGCTTCATTTCATTTTATCTTGCCCTTGTACAAGCTAGGATCTACCCCAAGGCATAGGGACACCTGGAAAGAAGGTAGTGGTTGGGAACTTCAAAGTGTGGAGTTTTGTCATATATCATATGCTTTCCAGTGGCTAAAGTGGATGTACCGCATCGAAGTTCATGTGTCCTTAAAGGTTATGTTCAAGGCATGCCCATCAACCACGCATTGTAGTGTATTAACAAGTATACCTGGTGATCCTTTTCCTCTTCTTACTGAACTTGTGTTTTTGCCCCACAATTCACCTTTGTAAATAGTACAACACAACATAACTGGATTATCAACTAAATGATCATATATACTGATTCACCTATATTCACTAAGCACCATGAACCATATCTATGAAATTCCAGAGAAATTTCCACATGTATACTGTCAATATTGATCACAGAGATTTTCATAGGTCACTAGAAGGGAGATACAAACCTGGAGGTGTGACCACATTTGCTCTTCTCAAGGAGGAAGACCCCTTCGATCGAAAGTCTCCTTGCCTATTGATCAATTCCAGTACTCGTCCACAAATGGTGTGGTATCAATGAAGAAAGATTCCACATATTTTTCACATTCTCCTACAACACAACAACTACAAAAATCAAATACTGCCACTGTCTTACATAATACTGATGCAAGGAATCTGGAGCCACAATGAAATTGCACAGGGGTGGCACTCTTAGACCTGATTATTAGGTGAACAGTTCGCACATAACTCATTAATGATGTATCCAAGACAAAAGCACAAAATTAGGAAGGGTTGAGGAGAAACTCTTTACAAGCATGAAGATTCTTCCCAAAGATGTACTTCTGTACCTATGTAATAAGGACCACAGAGAGGGCATTGTATTTGAAACTACTGTTGACAAAACCAGCACCAGTCCCTTTGTGGAAGAAAATTACCCAGCTGTGCTAGCACATTGCCCATGTAGTCATGATTTCCTAAAATTGTCACAACAATTCCTCCCAACACTCACATCAGGCAATGCAAAAAATGGGCATGTCCTTATCTTTCAAAATGTCAGAAGCCTTTTACACACATCTTTAGACACATCTATGAAATCTCCACAACAACAATTTGAAGCCAAAATGAGAATGAGTGCAGTTAAAACCTTACAAGAGTTATTCAAAAAGTGTCAGACCATCATGTCAGGCTTTTGCAATGGTTGTTGGTGTTTTTATGGTGTTGAAAACAAAAATCCCCAAGGCAGGAAAAAGAGGAGATGTTGATATATACCAGTATACCAAGTTTTCTGCAAGCTTGGAGCTGTGTAAATGTCAGTGAATGAATCTGAAAACTTCTGGTCCTCAGGTCCCATTAGTCCATGTTGATAGAAGTTGTCTCCAGCAGAAATCACAAAGTCAATGTTGAGACCTAAACCCTAAACTCTTCCCATCTGCACATGAACCAACAATAGACAAATGCCAGCTCACAGGGCCCCATCAACAGATCATGTTTATAGTTGCAACAGATGATTGTCTGCAAAAGAACAATCCTATGGCAATGAGACTTACAAAGTGATCTTGGAAATGCAAAAGTCATCATTGAGCACTCTTTTCTCCCCATGAATTCCAGTCATATCTAAATAGAATAAGGCATCCTCGAAGCACAAGTGCTCAGAAAATATGATCACAACCCTTCACAAGATATATATGGAAATGGGGCAAAAGCTTGCACAAGGTTGATCTCAGAGAGGTTGATGATCTCAGACGAGAGAGAGAGAGAGAGAGAACTGTTTCTCTGCAAACTCCAACTGTTTTTCTTCTGTAAATTCTATACCTGTGCTGCAACCAATGTTTGATTGTAGCGTCCTCTGCGGCCCCAGTCGCCTACCACTAAGAAGTTCAATGTGAATAGCGACGGTGGAGGAGAAAGGGGTCCTGCTGCAACCACATTCTCATTTGTGGCATACCATGAAATCACCACACATCCTAAGCAAAATCCCACCAGCATTGCTACCACCATCTTCGTAAGGCAAAATCTCCATCTACTTCTGCTCTCACGAATTGGCACCTACGGTGATTTCATCTTCAACCTTCCAAGCAGGAAAAAAAAACTTTGTCCAACTTTTTACCACTGTCCCCGTCCTTGGCAGATTCGCCCATGGCATGTTTAAGATTACTTTGAAAATCCCCCTTTGTTAACCAAAAGTTTTCAACTTCATATCATTTACAACTATGTTTCAATTAGGATTTTTTAAAATTTAAAAAAAAATTATAATAATTATCAATTAAGTCGACTTGTTTATTACATTGGTATATAGTTGAAAGCATTTTTCAATTGAGTGATTATTTGTTGAATATTCTCAACATCAACAATGTCTCCAAGTTGAACATTCAACTATGTTAATAAATGGTGTGAAACATCTTTCAATTAAGGGGCCATTTTTGAAATATTCTTGGTATTTAAAGTTCTTTAATTGACACACAATCAAAACATTGACTATTGTGTAACTATTTTGGTGACATTGTCATAGGAAGTGTAACAATTTTGGTGACATTGTCATAGGAAAGAAATACCACAAGAACAAAAATTAAGCCAAAAACACAACAAGGAAAACAAATCACAAAAAATGTAAGGTTAAATTTAATCCAAAATTGAAAACATAAAAACACAAAGTAAGAACATGATATATGTTAGAAGATTCATCAAAACTTTATTTTAATGATGTATGAAATCAAAAGTTATGACAAGAAAGTGTATTCAAAATTAATGTTAAACAAACTAAAGGTAATGAGAAGTTTTACCCCTATTTATACCCCATTGGGGATTTAGCTCAAAAAAGCTTCTATGTGTGCATCAACCCTAACTAATAATGAACTAAAAGTTAATGATGATGCAAATTATGATGCAATTGATGAGAAATGGTGATGTCCATGACATCACCTCCCTTTTTAACGACAAATCCCACAAGGAAGAACCTTGGGCTTGTTCAAATATCACATGTGAAAGTCCTTCAAATTTTCCATGACATTGATAAGTTCTTGATTGGTTCCCATGTACATTCGCTAATGTCATAACCTTGCCAATGAACTAAATATTGTAATTAATAATGTGATATCTTGAATTTAAGATTTTTTCAACCTCATATTCTTGCTCACCATTAACTACAATTGGTTGGGGTAGGACGCTTTTTGAATGTAGTCTTAATAATTCAATTATGAAAACATTGAATGTACCATGGGTGTGACAATAATTCATGATGACGAGTGTTGCAAAAAGGTTCGATGATGTGGAGCCCTAAAATAGAAGTACTCATAAGGCTTCTTCACATTCATTATGCCAAGGGTTCCTTCCATCATGATCATGTCTTTCTCCCATATTGGTCACCATGTCTTTTTCATTTTTTTCTTCAACATCCATTCTCAATATGTCATCTACTCCCATGGCATTTCTAGATTTTTGAATTAATACTTTAGAAAATAAAAAATTGTTATAGCTATGGCATGGAGATATAAATAGGCACAATCTATAATTGTGTTAAACTATTATAATAGAAAATTTGAACAACATTTCATTTGGCTTTGGGTGCTGCTAAAAAGTGACTATGTATAGTGAAATGGACTTCACACACTTGGTTAAATACACAAGGAAATTACATTTAGGAGATAAGATCATACCTCTTTCCAACCCCTATTATGTGGGTGTTAGCCAAAGGCCCCCAAATGTTTCACAATTATGGATCGTTTCAAAGGGCAAGCACCACCTAGGGCAAATTTTGCATGGGCAATGATATCTTTCTTGTTGAGTAACATGCGCTTAAACTTCATCTCATTCCCAAAGCTTGATGTCTCAAGATTTTATTCACCTTACATCTCCTATTGGTAATCACCTAATTCACTATAAAAAGGGGTGTTTTGTAACTGGCCTTGTAACTAAAATTTTGAATTACAAAAAACATTTACAACTCATTATATTTATACATTGTGAATGTTGATGGACAAATTGCATGAGCTGTAGAGTTACAACTCAACGTATATACGATGCAACTCATTATAATTCAATTGCAACTTAATCAAAACAACTCATTTTTAACTACTATGCAATTCCATTATAATCACACCCATGATGTCATGTTGATGTCATTAATTGTCATCCACATATTAAAATCTAACACGTGGCATTATGAAGATTTTTGGACATATATATTTTTAAAATATTGATTTGCATCGTCCATTATGATTATTAATGATGGTCTAAATTTGTGACACATGGCACAATAAAAAATTACCACATGGCATATTAATTATATTTTGGAAAATCTAAAAAATATTTAAATATTTATTTTAATAGCTAGGTAAGTTGTACATAACCATAGGTAAGTAGGTTGGTAGGTCTAAAGACCTACATACTTACATATTTACCTAGGACCTCACTACCTACCTACTTGCATAGGTAGGTAGAAAAGTAGGGCCTAGGTAGGTAAGTAGGTAGGAAAGCACAAGACTAAGTGCACTAAAGAATATTCATGAAATTTTATTGTTTATTTTATGTTTTGCCCTGAGGTTAAACTTTTTTTTATTTCATTTCAAAATGACACTTGTATTATAATGTGAGAACATTAAAAAAAAAATCTTTTTTTATATAGTTTGTAACATGGGATTTGAAAACAAAACATATGGGTTAAATATTTTAGTTATTCATTAGTTTTAATTCAGTTGCAATTATAACATTTAAACATTCAAAGTAGGCCAGATCCAAGGGGAGGGCTCCATTGTTTTTAATGTCTAAACAACACTTGACCCCCTTTTATTGGCACATCTGGTGCATTAAAAATCATCAAAAATGGAATGAAATTGAAAAAATTATGGCCTTTCAAAGTAAAAGGGGGTCAAAAACTCAAAAAAACAAACCACCAACTACTAAAAAGGTTGGTTCCCAAACACCCACAAAATTCCTTGTATGTTGTTATGTTGCTATTAGAGTTTCAAGATGATTTGTAAAATTTCAGGTGGCATTCCTATAACATTTTAAATCATTTAAAATGAATAATTTATTTTTTTATGAGGTTTTAAAGTAGGAGGGGTCCAAGGAGAAAAAAAAGAAAAAAAAAGTGTTTTGTAAGTTGGAAAACTTATTTATTTTCTCGTTATTTTTTCATTATTCATTTTCCTTTGCACTTCAAAGATGATTTCTAAAACTTGAAATAACACTCCCATAACATTTTAAATCACTCAAAATGAAACACATGTGATGAAAATATACATAATTAATGAATATGTATCCTTATTAAGTTATAAGTAGTTGTATTATAGTCATAACATAGTTAAACAATAATACTTCAATAGTGGTGCATTAGTGGCCATACTAATTGTATCATGGGAATCATAATTGAAAATTAGTTACAAATGTATTCCATAATGGGTGGTGGAGATGTGGACACATGGCATGATCACATGTATGTACATTGTACATTAATTACGACATAGTTGTTGTTTTAGCGACACATTTACAATAGTTCTAAAGTAGCTGCCACATGCAATTACAATGCAACTCCTGAAAAAGTCAAACATGGTTGATTACATATGTATGTACAATGTGTATAAATTATTATATAGAATACCCATTTTCAACTCATTTGTAACTATAATATAATTAATTAGTTTTCTAACACGGTAATTTATTTATTAATACATCGTATTTTTAAAGGGATAGTTGCATAACAACTGTATGTGGGTTGTTTTTTGAGTTTATGTTGTAATTATGTAGTGGTTTGGAATTACAATCCTAGATTGGAGTTGAATGAAAATGTGTAATGGGATGACATGGATTTCATATGTACATGCAAGGAGGTTAAGTGATTATTGAGGGATTTTATTTTGAATTTCTTAGTAGAAATGAAAAAACTTGACTTTAGCTTGTACTTGTGCTTGCGAAGTTGATTATGTGATGAGCCAAACACCATACCAAAAATAATCCATGTAGGGTGGTTGTTGGTTAATTTTGTAAAGCTCTTTGTTTAATACAACTATTTTGGCAAAATCTCCACACCTTGGTGGCTAATAGAAAACATCTTCTTCCCAATTGTGTTTTCTTGACTTTGAACGTGTTGGTGGAAACACATTAAGTCTACAACCTTGGTCCTACAACCATTGCATGAACACTTTGGCTACTTGGTCACCACACATGTATTCTGACATGGTATTGCATGTCAACTCCTACATCCTCCATGAGTTTGACATGTTCACATTAATTAATTATTATTAAGGCCATTCAGTGAACTACCAGGTTTTGAAAGGAATAAAATAAGGGAATTGAAGATAAAATCTTTTTATTATCTTTAGGTAAGTAAACAACTTTAACACAAAGGGGACTATCAAATCTTAGTAGGACAACCTGATAAACTTTCTATAAAAACAAACTTGAAACAAATACAAGGAAGAAGACCTTGCATACAACAAGATAGAATATTCACAACATGCCAAAAAAAAAAGTATAGAATTCAACATACAAATTATAGCAGAAAAAATTAATTTTATTCAAAAAAATTCCCCTATATTGTAGTCCTAAAAAATACAAAGCCTTATGTACCTCCAAGAAAGATAGTAAAAAATGGTGGAATAGGCAATTAGCCCAATCACCAAAAGAATCAATCCTAAATATTAGTTTAAACCGGTAGTAAAAATCAGTTTTGGTAACAAGGTTTTTGGTAAAGAAAATTTGATAAATGTGTCCATTCATGATTGGGGTACCAAAAAGGAGTGTCTAACTGAAAAATGATTGCAAAAGAAAACTTTGGATTTTTATTTATCTTACATTATTATAATTGTAGTGGATTGTTGTATGGTAATAAATAAAATGATGTCTTCTTAAATTAATAAAAATATTTAAAAATAATTTGGATACTATGTGAATGTGTTTTGTGATGCAAATACCAAAGTGTAGATTCACATTTGATTCCAATTCTATGAATATATTATGTGATCCAAAAACCTAAGTTAATCAAATTCACACTTGTTTGTAATTATGTGAATCATTTTATAGTTATATGAACCATTTTGGATGCAATTTTGAATACCAAAGTGATAATTCACATTGCTTGTAATTCTATGAATATATTTTG
>Ga0209611_10002475_pt1 | contig 32441 bp, 17 predicted proteins | sample S1TSphgellanicum_3_FD_187693 | JGI IMG/M metagenome (GOLD analysis project Ga0209611, IMG submission 187693) | Host-associated microbial communities from peat moss isolated from Minnesota, USA - S1T2_Fc - Sphagnum magellanicum MG (SPAdes) (version 2) | ecosystem: Host-associated > Plants > Peat... | reverse complement strand
TTTCTTTGGCACTATTGTTCTTGCCGGCAATGGAGCCTGAGAAGAAAAAGCGGAAGGTGGTGGATTTGAATACGAAATTAGCCATCATCAAGCATCTTGATGAGGGACATAACATCAGAGCTACTGCTGATAAGTTCAATGTTTCCAAAGGAACAGTCTAAGCTGCTAAGGAAAACAAAGACTTGATACTAAAGGAAGTAGAAAACAATCGTTCTTTATCAAAAGCAACAATTGTCAAGCAAAGTGACGTTAATGTTATCTTATGGACATGGTTCGCAACAGCTCATGCGAGAGGATATCCGATAAGCGGACCAATCTTGCAGGGGAAGGCCAAGCAAATTGCTAGCGAACTGGGAGTTGAAGGTGGTGACTTTTCAACTTCGGAAGGGTGGCGACAGAAATGGAAACAATGTAACAATGTTCGATTATATAAGATCAAGGGAGAATTTGGAAATGTTGACCTTGAATGCGCTAAACAATGGAAATTGTTTTTAAAAATTCTTTTGATTGGATATGATCTGAAAAACATGTTCAATATGGATGAAACGGGTTTCTTCTTTCGTGCTTTGCCAAATTCAACTTTAAGTCATGTTAAGTAGTCGTGCAAGGGTGGAAAACAAGGAAAGTATCAGATCACAATGGTCCTAACGTGTTCTGCATTGGGAGAAAAGATCGTTGCCATGGATAATTGGCAAATCCAAGAACCCAAGAGCATTTTGCGGACAAGACATGAACAAATTGAAAGTCAAGTATACAAATAGTGCGAAAGCTTGGATGACGAATCAGATCTTCAATTAGTACCTGAAGGAGCTTGATGAATACTTCAAGAGAAAAGGGCGCAAGATTGTGCTTTTTCTGGATAATGCTCTAGTGCATATTGTTGATGAGGCCACCAATCTGACGAACGTTGAATTGCGCTATTTTCCGCCAAATCTGACCTCAGTTTTCCAGCCCTTTGACACTGGCATCATTCAAAGTCTGAAGGCGATGTCCTAGAAATTTGAAATCCTGTCCATATTGGACGACATCAATGATTCACTACATGCATTGGACCTTGTCAAAAAGCTGATTGTTTCAGATGTAGTCAAATTCATTGACTAATCATGGTCATTGGTGAAAGCTGAGACAATTCAAAAGTGTTTCTTTAAATGTGGCTTTGTTATCAATGGAGAAGAGGCTCAACACACAAGAAGAAGAGCTCGTAGTGCTTGCAGTTAGAATCAGCATCCCACGACCCAATCTTGTCATTAAGGAGCAGTTACTAAAGTTCAAGATTGTTGAGGAACAAAACCTTATCCATCAATTGGTTGAAGAGCACATTGACGTAGCTAATGACGACAAAATATAAAAAATAGCAATCAAATTGGAAGACTTGGAGCAATTTGAAGTTTCAAAAGTCGTTTCTATCGCAGAAGCAAGAGACATGGTAACTCAATTGATTTCGTTCACGAAAGCGCATTCACTTTTTAGTGAGGAGCTCAATTTACTTAGCTTGAATGCGACTCTTAAAAACCTTTATAATTCTACTTTAAAACAATAAAAAATACATCAGTACTTTCAATGATCGAATAAACTTAGAAAACTACAATTGCAAGAAAGCAAGAGTTTCAGATTTTGGGTTGAAGGTTAGGGATTCTTCCTAGGGTTAGGGTTTCTTTACATAAAGTACACCTATTCTATGAGGTACAAGACGATTTTTTTTGGGAGCAAATACTATGTACTTTATACAGAGGTTCTATTGTACCTACAATCCTAGAATTTCTAATGTGCTTAAAGGTTAGGAATTTCAGTGAGCTCCAGGGTAAGGTGTTCATGTTTTGTAGTTTGTCTGATTTCTCCCATATCCTTTGTCATACTTTTCGCTTTATCGTAGTATAAACAAGCGATAAGAACTCTTGGTTTCTCTAATTTTGTGCTTGGTGCAATGATGCAATTGGTGAGGTAAATATGAGATGCATCACTTACTGGTTGAAAATTATTTCTAATCCCCCTTGGGTGCTTGCAAATGAGCTTGAGAAATTTTTCAAGGTTCACCACGGGTTTAGACCTCATGACTAAAACCAATCTGGATCAACTACTAATATTGTGTACGTCACAGAACTCTAAGCTCTTAAATGTGCATGTCATATTCAAGTACCTAATTTTCTGAAATAGAATGTAACACAATGTGAAAAATAATTCCTCTTTCAGTTTCTTGACCCCAAGCCCTAAAATGTATCAAAGTACATGGATTTTAATATATTATAAACATAATGCAAAATGTGGTGAAATATTTGGAAATTTTATAAGCAATTCTAAAGTTTCTTAACTCCAAACCCTAAAATAAATAGATTACATGGATTTTAAGATTTTATAATCTAATGCAAAATGTGATGAAATATCTGGAAATTTTCAAGACAATTCTCCTTTAGTTTCTTAACCCCCAAACCCTAAAATACATATAGTACATGGATTTTGTCTTTTATAATCTAATGCAAAATGTGATGAATTATATGGAAAATTAAAAGAGGAATCTCCTTTTGTTTCTTAAGAGTTGTGGCAAATTTCCTTCATAGTAATTTTTGCTATAAAATATAAGGTGTGGCAATAATTGTTGACCGAAACAATATGACTAAAACAAATGTTTTAATTTTTGCATGCAATTAATTTTCCCTTTTGAGAACAAAAGGTTTTAGAACTCAATCTAAGTGGAATTGTAAAATTTCAAGACAAATTGGAATTATTCACGAATTTCTACATTTTTGTCATATGGTAGCCCAAGTCCATCACTAGGCTGGTCCATGAATTGTAGCTCACATGTGGTCCTTAAGATGGCTAAGCAATGTCCTCACTAATACCAAGCCCACATGTGTCAAAATTAGATAATAAATGTTTCCTTAATTAATATGACATGTGCCAATATGCGCATGATTAGTGTCAAAATTGAGAATTAAATAATGAATAATGTAGTGCCTGAGCAAATTCAACAATCCATTGTCAAATAAATTATTAATTATTAAGAAATTAATTCAACATTCATTTTAAAATTATTTTTATACTTGACAAAGGTTGAGATATTAATTATCAAATTGAGTTAATAGTTGATGTCAATTGTACTTTTATCAAGTTGAAAGAGGTGAATAGTTTATTTCTAGAACAATGAAAAGCCATTATTATTCTCTTTCATTAAGTTGTCCACTTTTTCATATGCACATGCTAAACAATTGCTTGATATCTTTGTAAAAATATTTAGTAAACAAGATCCATTGAATGAGAAAAAAAACACAAGAATTTTCTTTTAAATATTTTTTAGAACTTTCGACATAGTTATTGGGTATTTGTCAAAAAAAAGAGAAAAATGTACGAATAATTTAATTAGTGTCAAATTGGCCTAAGTACTATGGTACAAGTTAAGATTTTGACAATATATAACACGCTTATTTTGGGATGAGATTTGAACACTATTGGTTGACTAAGTGATGATAAATCTATCAATATTAATGAGTAATTAAAACATCATCACTTGATGTACTCTAACTAACATCCATGAATCAACACTTTCATCTTCCATGTGTGATTCTAATACAACATATTCAACTTAATGACAACTCAAAGTTCATGCATCCGTAATTGATTAGAAACTAATATACAATCATGTTCCTATCAATTTACACAAAGACAAAAAAATCAAGTAGAATAGGTCAAATGCGGGTGATCCCATGTCCACCTTATTGTTGGCCCACACTTGGTTTTTGGCACATGTACCTTAAGGGTTGTTGTAGAAGGATACACCAAAGTACATAGAAGCTTAGCATCTTTTGGAGGCTTTTTAGCAATACATTAGTCACATTATGAAAATTGTCTTTAGAAAGGTTGGCAAGGATTTCCTTAATTAGTAAATCAACAAGCTCCAAGTGGCACAACCATTCAACTTTTTTTTATCATCACTTGGTTCATGACAAGCGTAGGATGACGAGAGGGGACATGTTTGAGACATTACAAGGGTCGAGGAGAGTGTAACACTCACCTAACCAAAGGGAAAGCCTTTAAAAATCAAAAGAGGTATTCCCAATACTCTCAAGTTTCAACATGCAACTTTCTTTAGGAATTAAGACTTAAAATTATGTGTCTTTTAGTTCATTCAAAAGAGATCAATGAGAGCCATAATGTTTGGCACTTGTTTACTGGCATCATTTTGGACCTTCAAAAATCATTTGAAGATTTGAAACAATGGTGTCCCAAAGTCTCTCCCCCCCTCTCTCCCTCCCCCACACACATTCATAGTACAATCTAGAGGGAAAAACCATGTTTCATTGAAAGAGTTTAACTTGCTTGAAAAGCTCCTAGAGTGCTAATAAGAAGATGGTCTCATATTTCCAATTTGATCAAGTTTCTTGGAAATAATGTCCAAATTACACCAAAGGCTTTTTACACATGGTCCTCCAAATCTTTCAAATCCCTTACTTGAAATCTTTCCTCCTTTGTTACCAAACATAGGTATCTTCCCCCCTCTCCTCCTTTATTTCCTTAAGCCTCCTCCTCAACCCTCATACTTGCAAAATCCAAAAATTAAGGTGAAAATCTATATATATATATATATATATATAAAGAATTTGAACAATGAAATATCTAACAATATTGCCTTCAAAAAGCATTCAGCAAAAAAAAGAAAAAGAAAAAAAGGTGGGTATGGAACTTTCATATGACAAAGCTTACCTTGATCAATATTGTTGAATTGTTTAAAATCAATTATATAGAAACAAGATACAAATTAAAGGAAAGCAATTCCAGTACAAATTGGAGTGTTTTGTGTTATCTACAAACTTGTTCATGGTGTTAACTTTTGGACTTGCAATAAATTGTTTGCGATTACAAAACTTGAACTTGTCTTTGCTATCAATGATGCATACCAATTTCCCAAGGGTATCTTAAGATTTCTTGGGTAATGACCTCATACTTGAGTCATAATTCAATAAGAGAACAAAAAGAGGGGGGGGGTCCATCTATTCTTGAGAATGCATTTGGTACACTTAATAGGCTTGTGTGTAGGTGTGCCCCAAAAAAAAATGTTATGACCAATGAAATTGCTAGATTTGGTGGTCTGATTTTTTTTAATAATTATCTTGAGTGAATTAATAGGTAAAATGTGTAGTATGGTTTAAGGTAGGCTTGTGAGAATTTTAAAGAACAAATGAAAATGGGTTCGTTTTCTTCAATGTTTAGTGGAATAGGGTTGTGTGTAGGTCTGAAGATTATTTTTTTTCAGGCCAATGAGGTTGTTGGATTTGGTGGTCTAAATTTTATTTTTTAAAAAGGTTATCTTGACTTGAACTAACATTCAATGTGTAAAATAGCAAACATGGTTATAGCATAGTTACTTCTGCACTTTGTTTTTTTTTTCTAGGTATTGAACAATTTTCATTTAATTTTTATTTAATTTTTGTGTCTTTTGCACAATCTACTTTGTTCTAAATTTTTTTTAAAAAAAACCTAATATGCAATAAAATTCAACATGGTCTTAAAAGTCAATTTGAAAAGGCTAGATGGAAACCAATTTGGGCACATTTTGCAAGATTGCATGGGAAGACAAATCACTTCTATTTATGAAAATAAATAAACAAGTTGTCTATGAAACTGAAGAAGGAATATTTTTAGGCCCAAATGTGAACACATTCTTTATTTTTAACATTTTCGAAATTGAAAATTTTCTATATTTGGCAATGTGAACACATTTGAGAGCCTAACTGATTTTTCCTTCCAAACCCAATTTTTGCAATTTTTTTGAATTTCCAGTAACAAAGTCCACTCCAAAATCAAATATCTTGCACACAAATTTAGCTCTGAGAATTGTGAAAAAAAAGTCTATTAAATCTGACTCAACAAGGGCTTTCCAACAACACCAAGAACTCACCCAAATTCCAATACAAAGTTTTCAGTTTCTATTTTTATTTAATTGTCATTGAGAAAAATGGTTCAATAATCAATATCTTCCACACCATAGCTCCAAATGGGTCTCAAACCAAGTTGAGGCACCCTTTGCTCATAGAGAGCTTTCCAACGATACCAAGAGCACGGCATGAAGCGCCAATACCAACTGGGCAGAACCCATAAATTTTTTGAGGTGATGAACCCAGGTCCTAGACATGTCACTGGGGTAGCAACTACGGTATTGCAGTCCGCCAGGGCCGCAAATCAGGCTGGACAAGACGACGTGTTCTGTTGGCATCTGGATTGAAGTTAATTCCCAACGGGCAGTGCCAATAAAAAGTTTGAGGAGTTGGAGTTGCTTGGCCCGTGAATCAGGCTACACACAACGACATGTCATCTTGGCATCTGGATTGAAGTCACTTCCGAAGGGAGCAGAACCAATTATTAAAAAATTTGAGGTGCCAATCCCAGGTCCTAGACATGTCACTGGTGCAACAGACATGGAGTTCCTTGGCCCGTGAACGGGGGCTACACAAGAGGACACATCATCTTGGCATCTGGATTGAAGTCACTTTCCAACGGGGCAGAACCAATGAATAAAAATTTCGAGGTACCGAATCCAGGTCCTAGATATGTCACTTCGGCAGCATAGGATATATATATGGAGTCACTTGGCCCGTGAGTCAGGTTGGACAAGACGACACGTCGTCTTGGCATCTGGATTGGACACGAGCGTGCGGGGCCGGCTGGCTGTACGCGGGTTGCCGTCGGTACTGCTGCGTTGCTGCTGCTGCTCTCCGTGTGCGCGTCGTGGTGGTGGTGGTGGTGGTGGCTCCTTTCGCTGGATCAATCGTGGTGTGATGATGCGGAGAACGAAATAGTAGTTGTGTGAGGATGATGCACATGTCTGTGCTGATTTTCATTTCGCTTCTTCTCAATCCATTTTTCTCTCGGGGCTTGGATTCCTCACGAAGAACAAGAACAAGACAGGGGGTCGGGGGCAGGGAGAAAGGGCCGGGGAAGGGACTCGGCTAAGGCAACAGGGGAAGAAGAGGAATATCGGAGAAATAGGGAAACGTGGAAATCGAAGAGAAAGAAAGAAAAAATACCGCAGGTGAAGGGACGGGGGAACGCACAGACGATGCCCTTAATAGAAGGCGTGGGCGATGAGTTGGTGTACACGGCTTTGGTTGCTGTCCCTCTTGTTTTCATTTTCCGCTCTTCATTGAGGTATTTCTCGCTTTGCTTTACTTTCCTTTTTTTCTCTGATGGTTTCTTTCTTACTTCTCTTGATCCTTTTTCTCGCCTCGCCTTCGAAGTTACGGAATAACCTCGTCGTCGTGTTCCTTCTTCTTGAGATGACTTTGCAACAGGCAAAGAAATAAAAGGGTTTTGAATAGTTCTTTATTTTGATTTCACAAGCACCACAATCGTGGAACCCTAGCCTTGGACCGGCGAATTCAGAAGATGAGCATGAGTAGGTAGAGGCAGCAAACTCATGTTTTTGTGAATTGGATTCTATGGCCAGAAAGTCCAAAATCTCCAAATCATGATGTGGAAACTATACTTAAGGCCAGATTCACTGGGAAAATTGAAATTGATACGGTTTTTCAGTGTTCTTGATAGGACATTCTCAATGTGAAAACTAGGTCATTTCTCTCAATCTCTTGGGATGATGCTGCTGACCTGTTTGAAGTTCAGTTTGAGAAGACTGACCAAATGCTGCCCAGCACCATTTGTGGAATGTATGTCTCATGCAGTGTTTTCTTGACTGAAAGTGGTCACAGTTTAGTAGGTATTTTACTTATGCAAAGATACTTAGAGTTACATGTTACAACCCCCTTTCTGTGTATGTGTTTGTGGTGAAACTCATGCCAGATTTTGCTTATACAAGTGGGCATGAAAGTAATATTGTTAAGGTGGTGATTTTTGCAGACAATCATTTGTGGTATTGAAGCACGGGGTGTATGTGGTTCAAAGTTGGTTTGGCAATGTGTGGAGTTTACTGAGTGGGCAGCAGCAGCAGCAGCAGCACAGAAACAGTGAAGCAACACAGCCTCGACCAACAAGCAATAGTGGCAGCTACCTGTCACACATGGATGCACCCCCGGACAATGACTGCTGCTCTGTCTGCCATGATTCCTTCAACTTGCCTTGTCAGGCAAATTGTGCACATTGGTTCTGTGGTATATTGTCTTTTCCATGCTACTGGCCATTATCAATTCAATGGGGAAGAGTAACAGGAGGTTGATGGGCTTGCACACCAGGGTATGTGTCTTTTATTGCTTGCAATCCTGACACGTATATTATATTTGGCAGGAGAGTGCATATTGAGAGTATGGCAACACAGCTCAGTGCTGCAGCCATGTAAATGCCCTATATGCAGGCGTTCCATCACATTGCTCATCCCTAGTGAGGTCTCAGATTCACAGCAGCAGGAGCCTGAGGTGGAGGGCATCATGCAGGACCTTGCCAAGTACAACCGCATTTTTGGAGGAGGGCCTGTCAGCTTCCTGCAGGCAAGCCCTGTTTTATCATCCGTTTTAACACAACTTTGTTTATCTGTCTGTGCCAAAGTGGTAGAGTTGGGTCTCAAGTTCATTGCTGTCTTGGACTGTCTATAGTTGCTTTTATTGCTTGTCTTGCACCTTGAAGATGTTATTGTTCAAGGATTGGCTGCATATTTATGTTGCTGACTTGTTACTTTTGTCAATGAGCAGATACACCCAAAGTGCCAGATGAAAGGTTTGTGCACAAGGTGCAGGTTTCATTTTGTATGCAGGATGTTACCTTTAGGTGATAGTTATCCAGACTGACAGGAATGGGCAATTGAAATTGTTTCAGAGAGTGCGTGATATGCCTTTACTTCTTCGACGGATGATTTGGGAGTTGATGGACCCACAACGTGCAATCCCTCTTGTCCACCGCACTCGCATTCTCTTCTTTGTATGGCTTCTGCACCCTGTATCTACTGTATGAGTATCACTGGCTACTGCAAATAAGCATGTTTGTTTCTTCCTGTCATCTAGAGGGGTATTAGCAACAGTTTGCATGAGTTGACCTTTACATTAGCAACTTGGTGTCTATTTGATGAGGGTAAAAGTTCTTCTTGGGACAGGACTCCAATACTTGTGGTTTTCCTGGTTGTGTGCAGCTGGTTTTGCTGGCTGTGTATGTCTTCTCACCATTTGATGTCATCCCTGAAGGTATGTTCCCGAAACAAATTCTTGTATCCACACACTATGTTGAAAATACATGTTTCTGCAAATGGTGTCCAGGGTCAAGATGATCCCATCTTGACAGATTTTTATGGAGATAAATGCAATTTGAAAGTTTTGCTCTTCCAAGGATTAGAATGAAATAGCTAGGTTTTCTTTTGTTGCTGTGGATGGCGTCAAGTCATGTTAAAAGGTTTGATGTCATTATCAATGCCTATGATTGAGTCATCCGTAATAATAAGCATTGAGTTTGTGGTTGTGCAGGGGTGGTTGGACTAGTGGGATTACTGGATGATGTGTTGGTAATTGTAATGGTTCTCTTCTACTTGGCTATGCTCTACCGATCTACCCTGATTCTGCACCATGGTGGCCATCATCAATGATGTCTTCCTCAGTCAGAATAACTAATTCTGTCATATTTTGTATCCTTCAAAGTTGCTGCTTCATAGGCATCCTCCAAATCATCTGCAGTATCAGATCATTGTCTAGGTCATGAACTGGTCTGCCTGTTCCAAGAGGGGTAGATAGAATGGTGAAGAGTCCAGCACCTTAGTTTGGTGATGTTATGTAGAAAGGAAACTCTAGCAGAAAGTCAAGTGGTGATGAAAGTCAGGTGGTTGAAATCTATGTAGGCCCTCCAGCGTTAAATATCGATATTATAGCCAATCCAGATATGAACATTGTATGACTCATGTGCATAGTGTCATGCATCACTGGGTTTAGTGGGGCCCCTGTTCTTCTGGCGAACAATTGCAGAGTTCATCACTGTATGGATCATAGTGCTTTCAGAAGGTGGGAATGGAGATAACTTGGTCAGAGCTATTGAATGGTGGATGTGCCTAGTCTGGGCAATGAAAATGTTGTCCTAGCTTTGTTAGGAGCTAATGCCTTTCAAAGGGTACCTTATTGTGGTGCAACAAGCCACAGTACTTTTGAGCCTTGATGAGGCAGCAAAGGTAGATCCTCCTATAAATGGAGGTTTTAAAAGAAGCACGATGTAGACAGTGTCAGTGTGACTTGAATGTGTACTGTTCTGAGACTTAAAAAGAAAGTATGCAGCTCAACGATTTTCTGCATGCACACAGTTTTCAGAGTAGTAGCATTGTCTTGGATTTGGTTTATGTCATGTCAATCCACAGTCCTCAGTTGCAGATGGCCCTCTGCTGCTCAATTATGGTATGGAAAGCTGGATAACTATTTTGGGATGATGCAGGTGCTGCAAGCCTAAAAGTGGATCCTGCATCTTGTGTCAAAATTTGCAAGATAAGTATTTGTTGGGTTCACAGGATTGTTTAAGGTCAATTTCAATGTCCCTAGGTCTTTACAATGTACTGATCCCCAGGATGTTCTCATGCGTTCCCTGATAACAATGTCTTCAATGTAGAATGTAGGATATTCTCACAGTTTTATGTCTGAAGTTGCCAACATAATTCCTAAAACTAAGGGAAACTAAACCCAAGAGTTAGGGCACAAATGTATTGACAGATCTGAAAGATTTCTGTAGTTTTTCCACTGCTGAGTACAAGGGAAAGAAGCCCATAGGTGCTTCAATTTGCAGTTTTGCTGTAGTTTGTGAGTGCACAAACTTTTGAGGAGGAAGTCGGAACAAATCTAACACCAAAATAGCTTAGTCATCTTATGAGGCTAAATATTGGGTTGATGTGTCGTTACCATTTTGTGTTGAGCTCTTATTTTTTGGTTGCATGGCATAATTGGAACCTTGGGAATGCATTCTTTTCTTTTATGGGCTGAATTTCACACTTGGTGATGGGCATTTACTTTCAACCTGAGGATGCTTAGCAAAAAGAACTTCTGGAAGGTAGCATGGATGAAATGCATGAAAAATTTAAGAAGAGAATGAGTAAGCTAGAGAGGTGTGGGTGTGCGTGCAAGAGAACTTGTTAGCCTAGTCTTAATCTTAAACTAGACCAGGCTCCAATTTTTTGGGGCAATCTTTTTGGAATTGGATGTGCTATGAATCCAAAAAACTGCTCTCCAAACCACATTGGAGATTCTGTCAAACAAACAAATAAGAGCTAAATACTAGAATCCAAAGCTCTTTTCAAGATTAAGAACCAAACACCATTGGACAAAACCACAAAAACCAAAAGCTTTATCCAAAAGGGGAAAAAAAAGACATGTTGGGAAACATGATTAATGACCTAGTAGCTAATTAATTAGTGAAAGATGCTTGATTAGTGACCTAGCAGTTGATCAATTAGTGAGACTTAGGTAGATGATTAGTGCCATAGTAATAAATAATTAGTGAGGAAAAGGACTGCTAGAAACTGAAAACTTAATGTACATGAAAAAACAGAAAAAGAGAAGACATGTGTTGGGGAGCATGATTTCAACTAATTAATGAGAGGTACCTGATTAGTGACATGGTATTAAGGTAATTAGTGAAAATCTCTAAAGACCAAAAACTTATTCTCAAAGAAAAAAGACCAGAAAAAAATAAAGACATTATGTCAGTGAACATGATTAGTGACCTGATTAGTGACATAGTAATAAAGTAATTACTCAAAAACCACAAACTTAAAAAGAAAAAAAGAAGGCACATGTTGAGGAACGTGATTAGTGACCTACTAATTAACTAATTAGTGAGAGTTACCTGATTAATGATATGGTAGTAGCATAATTAATGGAAAAAAACCAAACATTTGACCTAGAAAAGTTTTAAAGAAAAAAGACATATGTGAGGGAGCATGATTAGCAAGGTTTTTTTTTGAGGTTTTTAAAATTTTGAACATGTGACTTTTATTAAACTAAAATTTGTGCATATTTGGCAATATTTAAATATTCAACATTGCAATCGATGGTCATCTAAAACTTCAATAAATTGAAAACATTAGAAGAAAAATATGTATTTTCGACTACTCTTTGCAACTAAATTTTAGTTACAAGAGACATTTGCAACTAAAATCTTTTTAGTTGCCTAAAACAAGTCGCATGTGATAAATTAATCGCAAATGACAAAGGGTATGGTAGGAAAAAAAAAATCAACAAATACATTTCATCTTTTGACTCCATTGTATACGTATTGTCACATGCAATTAAGATGTAACTATTTTGGTCACAATTGAAGACAAATCATGTGTTGTCACATGTCTTAATATCTGATTATTTAAAATATAATAATAATTATTATTATTTTGAAATAATTTAGGACATTCAATTCAAATACTTGGATGATTTTATATTATGACACATGGCCCAATGTAAATTTTAAAATCATTTCATAAGAATATTAATATTAAGTTGGTAGGTACCTATGTAGGTACATAAATAGGTGCCTACAATTTTTACCTACTTACCTACTTAAGTTAAAAAAAAGTAGGTAGGTTCTACCATCCTAAGCTAAATACCTATTCATATAGGTAGGTACTTAAGTAGGTAGGTACATAAACTGACCTAGATGGGTAGGTCAAACTAAGTACCTACATAACTAGATAGATAAGTAGTTTAGGGAGGTAAGTATTTTAAAATTGTGCATTATTTGTTTTTTTGTTTTGAGTTAAGCCTTTTGATTAGCTCATCCCATGTGCACAAATTTGTTAATGTGAAATTGGATGGGCACACCCTCTTTGTTTATATAGTGTTCAAAATAGGAATGAAAAACAAACAATATGGGATAATTTTTGAAATTGCAACTTCCTTACAAACTAAGTTGTAATTCCAAAACTTTCTTCATGCCTTACTTTCTTAGTTTTTAGATTTTCAAACAATTCAAGTACTAAATAATTAAATAATCATTTAATTAATAATTATTATATTTAAATATATTTAAATAATAAACTATACACTATAAATATTTAGTATTCATTATCAATTACTTAAATAAGCAAGAACTTTATAATATGTAACAAACTAGTTATCTAATTATTCATAAGTTATTAATACATAACTCATAAATAAATAAATAAATAAAATATTTAAAAATATTTGATTACTTTTAGAATCTGATCAAATTATATTAATATAATTAATGTAAAATTAATTTAATGACTATACTTTTGAAATTAAATATTTTTAAATATTTATTTTAAAATTATAAGTAATTAATTAACAATTTTTATTAGAAAGTAAATTCATTACCAGTTATCTGCATTCTAGGCAGATAGTTTATTTGAAGCACAAGACAGATGTGCTCGCTTGGGTGGCGCTGTAAGGGCAATGTACCACCTTTTCTATTAACACAATCGCGCCCATGACCAAAAAACCAAAAAAGATGTTAGTATAAAATTAGATCTCCTCCTCCTACATGATCAAAAAAGGTTGTATTAAAGTTCCTATTAGTTAATAACATGGTAATTGCCAATTTATTCACACACGTTGTAAGTTCAAATCCAATATAGACTAGGGTTGACAAATCAACTTCTTGTTTTTATTATGCAATTACTAGGTAATATCATGCCTTGCTCTTGATGGGTGTGAAAACGAAGCCTCAAAAAACTCTCTTTACGCAACTAGTAGAGAGCCCTTTGGTGTGAAGACGGTAAAGCTCAGGAGCACCATGCGCAAAATAAAAAGCTCTTCTGCGCTTCGCATCTCTGTCCCTCCGAAATAAATTTTCTTAGATAAGAGCCAAACCAAATAAATCATTTAGATGTTTAGAAAAAAGTTAGGTCTATTTTTTCTAGCAAAGCCCACTTCATTTGCTTGGCAAATAAAGCGAGTAGAACCCTATAAGGCTTCGACATAAGAATCTTGCCCAGTCTTGGCTGTATAGGTTAAGCTTTTTCTTTTTAAACAAATGTTTTTATTCAAGAGAAGAAAACGCATTTTGTTCTCTAAGTTGTCTCCCTCTCCCTTTGCTTTCCTCATCGTATATCTTTTAGTTACACCCTATGCCATCAAATTGGAAACTATGTTAGCAATAGGATTTTGGTGCTCCCTTGATTTTAAGGGATGCTGAATGGAGGAAAGTTCACTCTTCATTTAGTCGTTATTATTATTGGAAAAAGATATAATCTTTCTTATCAAATCAAACAAAGACTAATACTTCAATTAGGCTAGTCAAAATAATTGGTGGGAGCTAGGGAAATAACTTCCTTTTCAGGGAGAATTCAAAGATCCCATAGTAAGAATGCATAATTTTAGCTATTAAGGGGATCAACTTGTTCTAATATCAAATCAATAAACGATCATGGATTTCTTCTAGAAAAATGAAAACTAGGCACTACCGGTCGATCGTGCCATAGCACTTTTTAATGTCAAATTTCGGAAAGCACAAAATTTCCATCCAAGTTTTTTTTATTGTCTCGAATGTCGTATGGTATCCTTATGACAAACGGAATCAATGTAAGCAATTGGAAAAGAGCGACTCATAAAATTTACCGAAAGTCATACGCATTGCCTCTTATACAATCTGGTCTTTTGGTTTTCCTATACGTTTTCTGACGTGCAACATAAAAGAAAAAGAAAAAATATATAGATTTTTTTTGTTCTGCGTCTTTCTAGTTTTGCTATAATCACTTGTCTAACCAATTAAAACACATAAGATCCCCAACTCTCTTGGGCTTTATAGAATAATTATGGGCTAATACCTTCTAGTGTTTTCACTTTCAAGTCCCATCCCCATTATATTACCCCGATTTGACTTCAACTTATTGTAAGCCGTTATCGGTACATTTAAGTATGATATTATCTCCATTAAGTTCTTATACTTCCCATTAGGTATACGCATAAGATTGATTTCTTTCGCTGGGCAAGCAACATTAAAAAAGTTGAATGTTGTAGGTTCAAATCCTATTCCCACCAAATGTTATAAGTGTTTTTGGTAAATAGTGGAATCTAGAAAGCAGTGCATCTATTACTTGCTCGTTTTTGTGTGCTTTTTCTTTTCTCAAATAATAAATCGATCGGGTATAAAAGATATGAAAATGTTTACTTATAAATTAAATGATAAGGTAAATGCTTATTTATTGGGTTTAAGCAAAATGAAACCTAGATTTTGCTTGTAATGTAAACGATATGATATGTAAATACAAGATACGTATAATGGATTTTTGTTACATTGATGATCTTGAATAGTCATTTATGGGATAATAAGGAGGTTGATTGGTTAAGTTTTTTCAATGGCCTGGTTTTTCACATGTTTTTCCATTTGGTTATATTAACGATAGTTTAGTATTTTTGGGGGCTTTCTTTCACAATCAACTTAAACTACCATCTCTCTTTTATTTCCAAAGCAATCAAGTTACCTCCTAGCTTCCTACGTTTTTGTTTGTTTAATTGGGTCATGTTTTGGTATACTTTCATTTCTTGTTTCTTTCGACTTGAGCCCTTCTCCTTTTTGCTTACTTCTTAGCTCAAAAGAAGGAAATGCGTGGTTAGTGGCGTAAAACCACATAAAAGCAATTAGTGAACAAAGAAAAATCGATTGGGGTTGTGGAAACCATGGGAAGAGAGCTGAAATTTTGATTTATTTTTTTAAAAAAAAAATCATACTTATAAAAAAATGTGTTCTTCTTTGTGTTTCGCAAGTGTTTTCGCTTTACGCCTAAATGCTTTTTTTTTTCCAATGCACTTTTGTCGGCGAAAAAAAATCTATTTTGCCATCATCAATATATTTTACCACGATATTGCCGATTTTTAGGTTCATATTCAAAATGGAAGAAATTCTCCATTGATTATGAATTTTCTTTTTACTTTTGCATAAGTAGATAATTCAAGGGAACACACATAACTGCAAAAATGGTATGTGGAAATACCTTGCTAATTTTCCAGAAAGGCCCGAAATGAGAAAGTGCATAGCTTTTTTCTAACATTCTTCTATCATTATTCTCCAAAATGTCTTTCCAACTTAAGCTTGAAAAAGTAGAATGTTTAGAGGCCATCCAACTACTAACTTCAAACCCTTTCCCTTAAAACTACTATATTTCCCTTCTTAACTTAATAATGTCAAAAATAGCCTTTTTTAATTACTCAAATAGCAAATGCGATAAAGGGTGTTACACGATTTTTTTTAAAATTATTATTCAGCTAATTACATTACTTACTATATAATTACATTTATTGTTGTAAAAATCATTATAAGTCAAGTAATTTTTTTCTCTTGGTAATTCTTAACTATAAATACAATAATTTCTTAAACATAACATTAATTTTCATAATTACTCTAAAATTACTATAAGATATTATTATTATTATTATATAATTTGTGAAATTAAAATCAATAAAACAATTATTTTAACTACATCATAATTTTTCCAAAATTTTAATTCAGGTTTGAAGTTATAAATTAAAGAGTGTGAATAATTATGTTTAATTAAAAAATAATTCTGCACATACTAATTAATTCTTATATGAAGTAATTACAATGATTTTAAAGTAATGTCACATCAATTTAATTAATTAATTTCTTCTAATATACAAATCTATGTTATAACAATAATTATTTAGTGTCACTTAGATTTAATAAACATAATTATTTATAATTATTTATAAAAGTGACTTATTATGGATAACAATAGTAGAAAAACCCCTTGAAACTCGATCAATATTCTTTTGAATTAAAATATAAATTTAAGATTCCAAAATAGTAATTCAGAATTCAAATATCAATTTTTACATCAAATAAGTTTTTAAAAGTTAAATAACAAATTTCAGAATTCAAATGTTAATTTCAGATTCAAATAATAATATTCAAAATTATAATGTCCATTTTAAGACTCAATTAATAATTTTCTGAATTGAAATATTAATTTTGAGAATCCAAAATAATAATTTGGAATTCAAATTTCAACTTTCAAGTCAAAAAATTTCTTAAAATTTTAATTAAAAACTTCAGAATTCAAATACCAAATTTCAATTTCAAATGAAAATATTTAAAATCAAGTTGCCAATTTTTAGACTCAATAAAGTTTTTTAAATTGAAATAATAATTTTTATATTCAAAAATAATAAATTTAGAATTCAAATATCAATTTTTAGAAAAAAAACAAGTTCTTTGAATTTAAATAAAAATTTCAGAATTGAAATGTCAATTTTCATATTCAAATAACAATATTCAAAATTGAAATGTCCAGTTTTAGACTCAATTACTAATTTTCAGACTTGAAGTATTAATTTTAAGAATCCAGAATAATAATTTGGAATTTAAATTTCAGGTTCAAATCAAATGATTATTTAAAATTTAAATGAAAAAATTTCAGAACTAAAATACAAATTTTCATATTCATGTAGAAATAGTCAAAATTACAATGTCCATTTTTATGATCAATTAATAATTTTCTGAATTGAAATACTAATTTTTGCATTCAAAAATATTAATTTAGAATTCAAAATCTATTTTTAAATCAAATAAATCTTTTTGAATTTAAATTGAAAAGATCATATTCAAATCAAAAATTTCAAATTTAAATAATGTTTTAAACAATTAAAATATCAATTTTCAGATTTGAATAAAAAAATTCAAAGTTCAAATATTAATTTTGAAATTCATTAGTACATACATTAAAATACACCCCTATGTCATTTTAGAATACCTTTAAGAGGCAACTAATTTAGTGACTATTGCGATTAATGGGACATATCAACCTATTAATGGATGAAAATAAATGTAAAATTGATGCAACCAATAGGATGAAATTTCTAATAGTTACATCATAGTTGTGAAAATGACCAAAACAGTTGAAAGTTGGTCTTGTAGTTGCAAATATTCCCAAATCTAGTCGTAAATGACTACAAGTCACATGTAATCGTAAATGGAATGGTTACATTTTGGCTGATTTTTGTTAGTGAAACTAGCTATGTGCAAGAAAAACATTTCATAAAAAGTTGGGAAATTGTCCGACATTATAGTAGCAAAATCAGGTGTTAATTACAAAATGAAAGTAGAACATGTGGTTACACTACCTTTGACCCATGTTGCTAATTGATGATGCACTTAATTTGGCCATGAAAGTCTTTTAGACATAGTTAATATGTGACCATTGTTGTAGGCACAACAGTGGCCTTAAAGCTTGGTCATTGTTGGGTGATTCTATAACAATCATATAAGACCCAACTTTAGCCATTACTAGTTGTCATCATTGAGAATGGCCCCATTGATGATGGGATTAAAATAAAAAACCCCACCCAAATCCCAATAGAAGAGTTTAATCCAATGCTCACATGGGTTTTTGCTCCTTCAAATCTCAAAACATGCATCATATGAAAAAGTATTTAAACTGTAAAAAGTTTGAGAATACATTCCCACAATAATATTCAAGTGTTCATTGAGGTGGTTCTTTAATTTAGATTTCATGAAAGAAAAATCTTCCATTGAACCCAACATTTATATTGGCATAATTTTCACCAATTTGAAAAACTCGGAGAAAAAATGCCATCAAATGTGAAAAGCTTCCAAAGTCCACCAAAGTCAAGTTAAAGGATTAACATGAAATTGTGCCTCCATAGTAGTAGCAACATTTGATTGCATAATGATTTTTAAAATACTAGATTGCATGTCAAGAGCACTTGTAGATAAAATTATCAGGCAAATTGTGGATACAACAAGAAATGAACTTGCCTTTGAAGTTTTGATAGGTTCCAACAACTTTTTAGAACAATAATGTGCCTTAATTAACATTAGATGTCAATTAAAGTTATCTTCAACATCGCCTTGAAGCCAATATTGTGGATAACAAATGTCAATATCATCCATAAAATGGGATGCTAAAAACCTTGCAGTTAGCTCACAAGTGAAAACTTTTGTTTCAATTGTAAAATAAAAAAGAAACAAAAAACCAAAAAAATAATAAGACTAAACTCCAGACAAAAAAGAAACAAACAAATAACACAAAAACATAAAAACACAAGGGGAATGGCCAAAAAAAACTTGAGCATGATGATTTTGCATCCTCCACTAAATTAATGAAGACCTTTCAAATCACTCGAACCTTCTCACGAATGGCATTTACACATGTAGCCCAAAATGTGTAATTTGATGAATCAAAGGCCAAATACTCACACCAAGGGTATTGAGGTCTAGTGAACTGGTCTTCCATTTAAGATGCACGTTGTTATGATTGCAAGTAATCAAGCCTTGGAAGTCTTTGAAAATTTCATAAACATATTTTGTTATCGAATCCACATAATGAGAATAAAGCTAACCTTAACATATTTTTATGATAGCAACATAATTGCATACAAAGACATCTTTGTTCTGTGCAAACTTGATCAATGCATGGACAATTTTCAACATGCAAGGCACCAAACAAGAAAGAAATATGGAAATATTTATGTCACAAAGAAACTCAAAATTCACTTTGGCATACATGATTGATGGATTGTCTTTAGCCATATTTGCCAATAATGGCATATACATTGCCATCACCTTTTTTGTTGGACTAACCATGTCGATCTAGCTTGTTTTGACATTCTACAAAAATTTCTTCCCTTTCTCCTTCATTAATTTTGCTAGCTTCAAAAACTCAATATGCCTTTTTGGGTTGTGAGAAAAATAAAATACAAGGATTGCAATAAATCTTCTATAGATTTCACAATAGCGATTTGAGACAAAGTTTGCACAACTAGATTGATGCAATGCACCGTGCAATGAATGCCTTCGAAATGGGGGGAATACTTATTTTGCATTTGGCAAATAACATCATTGTGCACCCCTTGGAAAACATTCAATCCATTAACCCCAAAGGAAATTAGTTTTGTAGCAATATTTACATTATAAATAACACCATGTTCTTTCAAATCCCCCATAATAACCTTAATTAAATTATCTACACCCCTTCCTTCAATAACTTGTTGTAAATAAATGAGTATACGTATGTGACACCAATCTCCAACAACATAAAAATGGATAGAAATCCATGATTGGTTATCAATCATGGTTACCTCATCACAAGACAATGCAAGGTACTTTGAACTTGCAATAACTTCTTTTACCCTCTTGATGATTTTCTTATGCATACATTTAGCCATAACCCATCTTGCTGAATCATTCTAGTGATGTTTTGGTAATAGGGGGACATTCAAGAAAGAAAATAGAGACTTCAAAACCTCAAATTCAATCATGGGCTTGCCCTATTGTAGTAAATGTAAAATTGTAACAAATTGTTGTCGCTTTCTACCCTACTGCGAAATGACTTTTCTTAGAATAAGCAACCTCATTCTTTGCATGGTTACACTTTTTATTAACATACCACTCTCCTTGTTTCTTGCCCAAGTGTGGCATGTCTTGAAAAACTTTTGTTTTCACTGCATGTTTTTTAGGATGACGCCTTTGGCCTTAAGATCACATCCTTGCCTTTCACAAATGAACATACCAAGCATTTCACACAGTGAACTTCTCTAGTTTCATTTTTCAACATCTCTCCCCATGGGAATTAAATACCCCACACATCCCAACACTTGCCTAATATGTCATAATTTTTTTTAGGTTTCTTAAATGGGGGCAATTTTGATTCCTTTTCCTTTGTAATGACATGGATATATGATAAATCTACCACAAATGCAACATAAATGGGCAATCCACTAGGACAAACAAATTGCATAGTAGGATTATTGTGATTAAAATCAAAATTTGACTCAACCTTGCTACCATTTGAACTTGCTACAAAAAATGGAATCACTAAAAGAAATCCCCTAAAATGCAACCAATGCATTTGCAATTACATGCCATTAATTGTCATTTACAACTAGCTCTAATTCTTTTTGCAACTATTTTGCACCTTTGACCATTCTTGCAACTATGTTACAACTACATTTGCAATTAATGACTTTTTCATCTTACACATTAAAAAAAAATTCATCCACGATCATGCCCATATGTCCCATTAATTGCAAATGAAACCAAATTTAATCACACCAATAGGGTGTCAAGATAGCCCCATATACATAGAGTGTATTAAAAAGCTTTTGAAAAGTATGTGTACTTTTGCTAAGTTTTATTAAGGGGTATGTAATGGGCCTATATCTAATTGGTGTATTTATAAAGGTGTATTTAGTTTGTATTTAAGCAAATTAACTACCTACCTACCTATATATGTGTTTTTACGTACTTAACTTAACCTAACCTATCGAGCCTAAGTTACCTACCTACCTAACATAAGCTACCTATTTATTGATTAGTTACAATTATTTTTAATTAATTGATGATTACTAGTTCATATTTAGTACTTATAATTAATATTTCAAGATTATTCAATATAATAGTTATTTGTTTGTTTTCATATGAACTATTAATCAATTATTCATAATTAACTGATTGGTTTATTATTATTTAATTCATAACGATTAATATAATAATATTGTAGTTATTTGTTTATTTATTTATGAAATATTCATCAATAATATATAACTAATTCATTGTTTATTTTTTGGTTGGTTAATAATTATTAAATAGTTATTATTATTATTATTATTATTATTAAATAAATTTAAAAATTAAATTATTTATTTTTATTTATTTATTACGGCACATTTAGATAATTATTTGAGTATTTAAAAACCATTAATGAAATTTATAACTAATAAGTTAATTAGTTATTTATTACTTCAATATTAATTATTAATTGGTTAATATTTTGGTTATTTATTTTTAATTAAAAAAACTATTAATGAAAACGTATAAGTAATAATTTGGTTAATTAATTATTATTTCAGTCATTTACTTTTCTATATATGAATTATGAATTAATAATTTATAGCTAAATGAATTAGTTGATTGATTATTATATAAGTATTAATTACTGATTATTTAACTTATTAAATATTTAGTTAGTTGCTTATTTACTTAGTTATATAATTTACAAAGTTAAAAAAGAAGACAAGAAATATGAAATGAACTTTTTAATTGCAATTTAGTTTACAATTAAATTGCAATTTCAAATTTTATCCGAAATATATGTTTTGTCCTCCATTTCCATTTTGAGAATTATATAATGGAAAAGTTTTGTCCTACACTTTCACATAAAAAACATATTTGAATGGGGATGAACCAATCAAAGGAGCCTAACCCATTAAAGAGTTTAACTGTAAAGGTTAAACTTAAAGCAAATTAAATATTTACCTACCTACCCACCTACCTAGTCCCACCTACCCACCTAAATATTGATTTAAATTTATTCTAACCAAAATTCAAAAATGCCACATGGCATATTGGTATTGTGCTATGTGTCACAATTTAAAACCATTAAAAGTAGGTGATGAGGATCCACCATCTATTTTTAAAATAAAAAATTTAAAAACCTTTTTATTTGCCATGTGTTATTATGTAAGTTGTTGATTTTTATGGTAATATACGAATGATATACAATAATATACGAATGGTGGAGTGTTTTCTTGACCATTGATTTCATTCACACTTGCAAATAGTGTCTTATGCAACTTGTTTAATGCAACTAGGTAATTTTTAATAGTAAATGCCTTTTGTAACTAGAATATAATGACAAATGGTAATTGTTTTCTTCTAGTGAATTGGTTTAGGTTTAGGAGGGAGCACAAGAGGAGAATTGTCCTCAGGATTCTTGCTCAACTTGAAGAAATCAAACATCACAATATCTTTTTGTGTCCTTTCCACAGGTGCCATCCAAGCGTTTCACTTAAAATAAATGCATACAAAAGACAAAAGTAAAGGGAGGTTGAAAACCATACAAAAAGAAATTTTGTGAGCCACAAATCAACATCAATTGTTGATATGTGTGCATTGTGAAACTCCAAGCTCTAAATTTTTGTCAAAAGTAGAGCATGGTGCCAAACTAAAAAAAAACCCTTATTCTCACACCTCCTAGTTAGTTGACTTCTTACAAGCTATGCAAGATGGACAATGTATAAGTATGGGAAGAAGCATGACAAGTATGCAAGTCTAGCTCAAGGATCTAGATTGTGCATAATTCTAATTTTTAAATTGTCTAAACCTTAAACCAAAAATATGCCAAAACTCTAAAGTAGGCATGTGATGTAGTGTGCCCTAGATCCTAACCAAAAACAAAGCTTGAATAGAGCTCAATGAAGAAGAGAACTTGGATCTAGACTATGTAAGATCTCTTTGTCTAGACTCTAAACCATAAACCTATCAAACCTTAAACCTTTTAAACCTCAAGCAAACACTGACCAAGAACAAAGCTATTTCATGGACCAAGAATAGAACTAGAGCAACCAAGAACAAAGTTGTTTCATTGACCAAGAACATAGTTGGATGCATTTGTAGATTAGTTATTGCTTCTATGTTGCTAAATTGCGACAAGTGTTCCCTTCTACTGCATGGATGGGATGAACATGAGCCTATAAACAAAAGAAAGGGACATTGACTTAGATAACTGTAAAATATATATTTGATATATAGAGGATTTTTTACAATGTAACAAACTCAAAATCTTTGCAATATTTTAACGAACACCAATGAGTTGTGACAAAAACCTAAAAGATATGAGAGCAAGATAAATGAACCCAAAAACAAAAAAATTAACTATCTTAACACAAATTATTGAAAAAGCCATCAAATTACCACCAAATTCTTTTGTTATTTGAATGCCACCTTGTGAACAAAAGTATCATAAGTATGTTCATAAATCTCAAGAACCTTTTGTACTCAATATTAGTCATATTGGCCACTGTTATTACCACACTACAAAACAAATATCCAAAATCCTATTATCTATTGATTCAATTAAGAAAAAGTCACACATGAAAACAAAAATGAGGTTTTCCATGGCTTCTCTTGCAATTAGTCACTTTTGGTGATCATACCACAACAATTTGTCAAGAAATCCACTACCTATAACCAATGAAACAAATAGTCCAAGCTGACCTAGGAAAGATAAAATTTACAACTACTTGTTTGATATTAAGGAAACTTCTAACCATGTAAACCAATTCTAGAATCAACAAATTTTGCTAGCATTTGGGAGAGAAGCAAATCAATTCAATGAATACATCACACTTAATCCATAGTCAACCACCTACATTTTAGCATCATAGATAAATATGGTAGTCAATATTGAATGTTGCTAAAATATACAAACCTAACATTGTAACCTTTTTTGGCACTGGAAACTATTGACTTCTAAGCAAGACATGAAATAACTAAAATATAAACAACAAAGTAAAGCATTGTGTAATGGTCATCACCAAAAAAACTAAGTGAAATTGGAACATTGTGGAGTGCTCAATTGCAAAGCACCAATGAAGACCAATGGATGTCCTTGACAACCACAAGGGATATAACTAGTATCAATAAACTGTTTGATGAGTAAACTGATCTTCAAAAGCTGAAAAAATTGTTGAAGGTGAGATCAAAACAACATTTGTCAAAAAACATTAACTATTGAGAACAATTGAACCAAATATATTTCTAACACCAAACATTTATATTTGATGACATAGAGTCTTCCATAAAGATGATCTTAAAGATTAAGATTATCAAAGGGTGGATGGATTAAGTTTGCCTATTTTTGCTCAAGCTAAAAAAATTAGCTATGAAAGCTTTAAATTGACTTGCCAACCAATGCCTCCAAATGGGGATCTAGCTCTAGGTGATATTTACTAAGGTAAGCATTCAATTCATCTATACCTAGGACCTGATCAAGTCCTCCCATAATCTCAGAACAACAACTACAATTAAGAATCACCTTGCAAATATTACAACCTTTTGATAATTCCTAGGTAGAACAAAATAAACATGGTGCAATATTGTCATTATAGTATATTCATAATATCAAACATACCTTTGCAATATTCACATGTTGGTCATAGTTGTCATGGCCATAAAAAAATGGTTCCTTGCAAAAGATATGTTGCAATTGACAATAATAATAATAATAAAACTTTAAATTACATACTAATGACTTTTTGACCAACTTTAGAACAAACTAATAGCCAAAAGTTGACTTTACACTGAAACCTCCTCCCCATATTCAATGCATAATTAAGGATGGATATTTTGAGATATACATAATAGATTTCACCATGCTTATGATTTAAGTCAACTTGAATAGAATTGAGAATGAACATACAATTAAGTGTTGGAGATTTGAAAACCAACAATCCCACCTCCCATTTCATATTGACTCATACTTCTAGGGTTACTAGAGGAGAATGGGTGTGACTTAATCTATCATTTACATATTCAACCAACTACCTACAACCACTTAACTAACATTTGTTATTTGCTCAATTATGTAACTCCACTACATCATTATCAACTAGGCATACACTTCATGCCATAGTTGAAGAGGGCAAAATAACTTTGTAAAAAATTGTGCAAGTCATTGCAATTCATTCACCCATGCTGCCAAAAACTCTTCAAACATCTCAGTGTATAGTCAAGATCAAAACAAGTCAAAGCATGAAAAAATCACATCTAAATTAACATTGTTCCTTAGCTAAGTATAAATAACATGTTCCTTTCATGAAACCTAATTGAGTGTAGACCAAATAATCATATACACCCTAATTATTGGTTCCTTGTAAAATTGCAGGATGACATATTACTACATACTCAGAAGCCATTGAAAAGATGTTGATGTTTGACTATCACCAAGTTTGTGATGTGTAATTCACATCACATCATGTAATGCAATTGTAGTGGAACATAATTGGTGTTAACTAACACAATTAAGGTACAATGATTATGGAAGTTATGGAAGCTTCCACCTCGATGTCAACTTAGGATGATAGTGCAAAAAGTAAAATTCATCCCAACTTTTTGGATTTGCAAATTTTGGTGGGAATGACCAAAATTGCAAACTCTGTAACAATTCAATTAAATAGTAAAGAAAAACTTTCAAACTTTGGGGCATGCAATAAGTAAACCATAACTTATTTACAAGTAGGTTACAAGATTGGGGCATGCAGATGGAGATATACCTAACAAAAAGAGGTTAGGGACAAGTTTGATAGTAGGTAGGAGAGCCAAATGTTTAGTGATGGTCTCAAAAAATTACTCTTTTACAAATGCCTACCTCTAGTTCAAGTGATTTTAAATGAAATGATGAATATGACATCCCATGAAAAAGTTGTCCTTTCCAATCTAATAATCTTCCAATGGGGGACTTCAACATAGTTAGATCACCTTCACATGGGTAAACAACACAACAACCATGTGTTTGGAGAACATTTTAGCCTTTGGGAATTTTGAGAAATAAAACCTATTAGTGAAATTTACATAAAAACATTTGAAACTAGTGGTAATTTAGACTATTAATTAAAAGAAACTACAAAGTTTGCACCTACATCAAAAGACCCAAGTAGATTTTTTGCCTATGATACACATGTTGAGGTGCATTATTGCATGGTGCTAATAGAATCAAACATATAAATGAGTATCTGCCTAACTATCAAAACTAAGACAACATTGGCAGACAAAGTTTTGGAAAATTGTATAACACTAAAACATAGTGCCCTTAAAAAACCCTACATCCAACTTATTGAGTCTCACACCAAAATCTTGTCAAACAACTTGTGTTCCATCTTCCAATGAATAATGCACCAAGATAATCATAGCCAAGTGCTTTGAAACAAAGGATCATCTAACAAGATTGTCCTCCTCTCCATCTCATTATTGTGAACATCTAAATTCAAGGTCAACTAATCACCATGTCATTCAAAGGAACAATTGCACAAATCATCATTAGGCATGGTTGTCATGCTAATGAGACACCTACTGAACATATAAGATAATTGAAAAAACTAATAGATGCATCAATAGGTTCACTTGTTATCATTGATAAGAAAAGAGGGTAAATTTGATACACTACATGCGAGAGGGTCCAAAAGTCATGAAGATTGCCTATCTATCCATGTGGAGTGAATAGAACTCATGGTGTTCAAGCCAACTACCTTAGTTCTTCATGTAACATAGTAGTTGATGGAGAAAGAGTTGATGAATGTAAGAGGGTCCAAAAGTCATGAAGACTACCTATTTGTCTCTATGGAGTGAATATAACTTTTGGTGTTCAAGTCAGCTACTTCAGTGCTCTGGGTAGTGTAGTAGGTGATGGAGTGAGAATTGGTGAAAACAAAACAAGAATTGACAAAAGCAAAGTGAGAAGCAACAAAAGCTTCCAAGTCATGACAACAATAGTGTATTCAGTGTTCTTAGTGTTCAAGCCAACTACCTCAATGCTATGTGTAGCATAATAGTTTTAACTCTTTAAAGTTTAGACCTAAAGATGTTGGCGATAACCTTAGATTTAATGGTGATCCGATGGCACTTAACTAGATCCAATGATGATTTATTAACGATTAACCTAGATCCAACGATGAATTACTTGTAATTAACCTAGATCCAACGGCTTTTACTAATACTTCTTTGGTGATAGGGATATTTAATGACCTGATTACAATAGGCGAAAGGCCTTATGGAGAATATGTGAAATGGTGAGCAATTTTCTGAGCTTCTACTGCAATATGGCGATTTTCATTTATTTTAAAAAAATCCTTTAATGAATTTCACAAGCCCTTTTCTCCATCGTTTTTTGGTGATATTTTGTCAATAAAAAAAAGGTTGATGATTAGTGAGCTAATAGTTAATTAACTACTAGGAGGCACTTGATTAGTGACATAATGGTAAAGTAATTAGTGATCCAAAACCTTTTCAAAGCAAAATTTTAATCTAAAAGAAAAAATGAAAACATATGTCCAGGTCTCAAGAGTTTAGAACATGATAAAATGACTTAATAATTAATTAATTAGCTAGAGGTACCTTTATTAGTGACTTGATAGTTAACAAATCATTGAAAGGTATTTCATTAATGACCTAATAATCAACAAATTAGTGAGAGATAATTAATTATTGACATAATAATTAACTAATTAATGCTCAAGGTACTAGATTATTGACTTAGTCGTTACCTAATTAGTGCTCGAGGTACCCGATTAATGACCTAGTAGTAAATTAAATAGTGATTGAAAAGTAAAATAATTTGGTGAAAGGTATATAGATCTATGGTTTCTTTTGAATAAACCATCATCAAATTCCTCCAAAAAAATTAAGGCTACATGTTTGTAAGGTTAGATTTCAAGGATGAAATTTAACATTTTTCACGTAAAAATATCATCACAACATAAATTGGTCGATTTTTTAACAAGGGAATAATGTTAGTATTCACTACATTGGCCCCAAATAAAACCTTAAATCACTTACTTACCAATTTCATTTGTTAGACAATCACCATTTTTTTACCTTTGAAATTTAGGTTGTTCACCAAATTGTTCCTTTCTCGTACACAATCTTTTCACTACTACAAAAATGAAGTGTAGTTCATTGGTCTAAATCACTATAGGACCTTAAAACTAAAATAGGTTCATTGCACCTTGATGATTTCACCTTAGTTATTGTTATTTCATTATAAGGTCACTATGTAAACATCATGTTTCACTTCTAGTTGGCATAATTTTTATGTTGTTTTTAAAAATATCCTAAGTTATTTTATGATATATTTTAATTTATTTTAGGCTACTTTAATTATTCTAACTTATATTCTAAGTTATTAAAATTATTCTAAATTATTCTAAATTATTATGTTTTTGGTTATAATTTAAACTATTATAGGTTGTTTTACCTTAATTTATCCTAACTTATTATAGGTTTTTTACTTCAAATTATTTAAAATTAAACTATCCAATTAACCCTAGGCTATACCTTATGTAATTTTATTTTAAGTTGATGTATGTTATTTCAAATTATATTTTAGGTTCTTCAAGGTCATTTTATTTTATATTATTATAAGTTATTTTATCCCAAGGTGTAATAACTTAAAATACCCTAAAATATAATATAACGACATAAGGTAAAAATAACATATAATGATTTAAGGTAGAATAACCTATAGTAAATTAATCTTAAATAACTAATAATTTAAAATTAAAAAAATTGGCATATTATAAAATAACCAATAATAGTTGAAAAGAACTTGTAATAACATAAATTAGATCAACCAAAAATAATCTTCAAAAAAAAAGTTTAAAATAATAAAAAACTATAATAGAATAGTTAATAATAGTTAATGATAAAATAATCAACAATAGCCAATAATAACCTATGATGGAATAACCAATAATAGCCTATGGTAAATAACATTGAATAACCAAAAATAACATGTGATATAATAACCAAAAACAACATATGGTAAATAGCCTAAAATAACCAATAATAACATATGATAAAATAACCAACAATAGTTTATGATAAAATAATATAGAATAACCAACAATAGTCTATAGTAAAATAACTTTAAATAGTTTTAAATAATCTATTATAAAATAATTAATAATAACCTATGATAGAATAATTGAAAATAATAAATGGTAAAATAACTTAGAATAACCAATAATAACCAAGGGTAAAATAATTATGAATAGCCAACAATAACCTACAATAAAATAACCAACAATAACCAATGGTAAAATAATTATGAATAACCAACAATAATTTACAATAAAATAACCAACAATAGCCAATGGTAAAATAATTATGAATAGCCAAAAATAACCTACAATAGCCAATGGCAGAATAACTTATAATAACGAAAATAACTGATGAAAAAATAGTTTAAAATAACCAAAAATAGCCAAAAATAAAATAGCCACCAATAGCTTATGGTAATATAACCTGAAAAAACCAACAATAGATTACAATAAAATAATCACTAATAGCCTATGGTAATATAATCTATAATAGCCAACAATAGCTTGCAATTTAATAAGCACCCATAGCCTATGGTAATGTAGTTTAAAATAACCAACAATAACCTATAATAAAATGACCACCAATAGCCTATGGTAATTTAGCCTAAAATAACCAACAATAACTTACAATGGAATAAGCACCAATAGTTTATGGTAATATAACATATAATACATTATGAAAAAATCGTGTACGTTGGAACTTGTTTATTTAATTGTATTGGATATTTTTAAGTTTTAATTTAGTTACATTGGACAAGTTACAATAGACAAAAATTTATCATAGTGATAGCCAACATTAGCCTATAAAATGATAACCAAGAATAAACACCAATAGTCACCAATAGAATAACCATCAATAGCCATTAATAGAGTAGCCACAATAGCCACCATTCCATAATTCTTTACTTTGTTGCTTATATTTTAGTTATTTAATGACTTGCTGAACAATTTGTGCAATGATCAATTTTAATTTCTATGGGTGTAACAAACATTGGATTGTGGGAAAATCTATGAACATTGGATGTTAGTCCTTAAAATTGAAATTGAATGAAATTGTCGATTTTATTGATTACATTGTGCAAGGTGCAATGTACATCACACATTTTATGTTTACCATTAAGCAATGCATTTGTTCATTGTTACATTGTGTAAGGTGCAAGTGCATCACACATTTTATGTTTGCCATCAATTAATACACTTATCATCTATGTGAACTCTAACCTTTTTATGTTGTGTAAGTTTGTAACCTTTAAGTTGTAATGGAGTTGTGAATCATGATCTGTAACTTGTTGCCTACATCATGCACATTACACATTGAATTTGTGAAGTTTGAAGTTCTTGAGTTTTTAAAAAAACATTTGATTGTAAATTGTAGTGAATCATTGCTTTGTGCCTTTTTCTTTGGTTTTTTGGGTTTGCACTTATCCTCATGCAGGTCATTTCAGTCACAAGTTGTTTTATTCTTACAACTTTGCATGAAGATGTTGTTATTTAAGTTACCCCCCAACTTCAAATTCAAATGTTTTTATAATTCATGAAATTTTAATGGTGGCACTTTTTAAAATGCATGTGATGTGGTTTCCAATAGTAGGAGTCAAATTTAATCCTTGTGTGAGCTTGTTGCTTTGAAAGGTAAGTGATCTACCATTAAAATGCTTGTTTGAGTGCATAAGATTTTCTTATAAAATCTCCCAATGTTGATTCACCAAAAGAGCCAATGGAGGTTTTGGATTATAACTTGTCACCACCAAAAATTAACAAAACACAAGCTTATGAATAAAAACTAAAGTTTTAGGTCTTTTAATTGCCTTGGGTTGATTGCAAGTGGGGTTTACAATTTTGTGCACATTGTGAAGTGCAAAATTTGCTCAAAGGTTGAATATAAAAATAAACTTTTAACCCCAAAATGGGATTCATTATAAAAGCATGTTGGTTGGAGGAAAATTTATCAACATAAAAAAGGGTGAAAAAGGGGAAATGGTATATTAGTAAGGATTATAAGCACAATAAAAATGAAGTTGTTTATGCTTCCAAAAGGAAATATATATTTTGTTGCAAGTTATTAATGGGTTGGTGGGTGAGAAGCATAGAAATTTGGTTCATATTGTTACATTGTTCTACACACTAAGGCATGGTAAGTTAATGTTTGAGTATGACATTCACAAGGATTTGTTTGATTTTTGAATCTTGAAGAAAACCCCAAAATGCATTGCATAAATGTTTATGGTTGGGCTATGGTTCAATATATACATGTCATTATTTTGGAAGCCACAAAATTTGTTGTTGGAATAACCTAATACTTGTCATTTACTTGTGACGAGGTAAATATAATTGACAAACAAAGTTGGTTGTCAATTTATGCTTGTGGTTCAAAATTGATTACCAATCCTCTTGTCCTTTGAATGTATGGTGGCTAAATCAGGTGATGATAATCTTATTCAAATCTTATATATTAATTCACTACGTCTGTCAGTGTGTCTGTCTATGACGGTTACCTTTATGACAGTTACACCAGGACAAAATGGGATTTACAAAGCATAATTTTACTATATGTTGGTAACTTGGGCTGTTCACTAGGCTAACTCCCTTGGAGTGGCGGGAGTTACCTTTATGACAGTTACACTAGGACAAAATGGGATTTACAAAGCATAATTTTACTATATGTTGGTAACTTGGGCTGTTCACTGGGCTAACTCCCTTGGAGTGGCGGGAGTCTCGGAAATAACCACCCTCGGCTCTCTTTCTTTCACCTGAGGGGCCGGTTATGAGGAAGTTAATGGTGCATTCACATTTGATGTTAAGTCAATGGTAAATAAAAATCTAGGTGGCATCCTAGGTGGCACCCAATGTTAAATGGGAGATAATTTAATGTTAAGTGAATGTTAACTCAACATAAAATGTTCATGGTAAGCATGGTGTTAGGGGACTCAACACTAGAGTCTTTAACACCAAGTGTGAATCACTTGAAATTATTATCCTTTTGGAGGCGGGCGGATTACATTAGTGACAAAATGCGGGTTGAAATTTAATACCATTTGCCCCAACTTTATTAAGTAGGGTTAGAGTGTTAATTCCAGGGCAGAAAATAAAATAAAATAAAATAAACATTATTATTAACCGAAACTTGCCGCCGTTGGCACACCCAGCTCACAACACACCACCACCTTCTCCACCCCACTTCCC
>Ga0209611_10002474_pt1 | contig 32441 bp, 26 predicted proteins | sample S1TSphgellanicum_3_FD_187693 | JGI IMG/M metagenome (GOLD analysis project Ga0209611, IMG submission 187693) | Host-associated microbial communities from peat moss isolated from Minnesota, USA - S1T2_Fc - Sphagnum magellanicum MG (SPAdes) (version 2) | ecosystem: Host-associated > Plants > Peat... | reverse complement strand
ATTGTTGTGTCAACCTTATTTGAAAACTTGAGCCTCAATGAGTACATCTTTCAAATAATTGGTGATTTTTGGAGCTATGTTTCAAAACTCAATTTCACTTGAAGCATGTGAAATGAACTAGTTTTTAAATCATTTGACAACATTAGTTGTTCTACAAAATGGTGCAACTCTTATGTAGGTGTAGGGTTCTTACCATTGAAATCAAAGGTTCCATGCCACCACCACAATGAGCATCCAAACAACATCCTACTTACTAGTGGTGTTAGAAGAACAAGTTTTTCAAAATGTCAAGTATGCATGTTTGTTCCTCACACAATTCTTTCGTTTTAGTTGTGCAAATTGAAGAGCTTTTGCACAACACAAGTGTTTTTGGGAAGAATTTGACAAATCTTATCTTAGTTTCATTTGAAATTCACTTTTTGCACATGAGAGTAGTGTTAAGGTTCTTGGAAGGAAGCACATTACAAAATTCCTTCAATATTTCATTTTAGTTTTGCAAATTGGAGAGCTTTTGGATCACATAAAATGTTTTTGGGAAGCATAAGCTTATTGAACTTTGAAGGCATTACCAATGCATAACACAAGTATTCAATCAATTGGACGATGGTTTCAAATGCCAAGTTGCAATAAAAGCAAAGAAGACAAATGAAAATATGATTGAGTTCCATCATGAGATAGTAGTTGTTGAAATTGATAGTTGTTCATGGATAATTGCTCTTTTATGTGCACCCACCATGGCTCTATATTTTTGGGTAATAATATATGAGTGTTTTTTGGAAGTCATAGATGGCAAATAAACCACCCAAGCAAAAAGCAAGTAAAGGTCATGAAATGATAGCTCTTGGTTGAAAGAATTGCAAAATGCTACCATCAATGTAGGTATTGTAGTATCAACCATACACATGATGTTCAAATGATCACATATTATTGGAATTTGATTTAGTGTGTATAAGGTTTTCATTTTTTTTGTGTTTGGGACTTTTATCCCCAAGGTGTGGCTCTAGAGTTTCATTTTTTCCATCATGAAATTCTAGGGCACACCAAAAGAATATTCAGTGCAAGTGATGCCAAAGTTTATGTTTCCATGTTAGTTTTTTTTTTAAAACTTGGATTCTTGCAATTGCACATGCATACATTCTCTAATGTGAGGATAGAATAGTACATGACACATGTTCTTCAAGTTTACAATTAAAAAATGCCATGTTTTCACAATTCATCACTATACCTTTTTCAAAAAGTATTTGTTAGTTTTTAAAATTTGATTTGTGTTGCAATAACATAATGACTCATGGTCAATTTGTTACTTGTTGGAATATCAACTCAATATTAGATTTTGGTAGATACAAAAGGGAAGACATTAAGATTTCCAACTCAACATGACTTTCTCATCTACATTAAGATTATTTTTTCTTTTCCATATGGTTACCTCCAAACCATACAATTTCCCAAGGTTTGACATTTAATTTCTAGATAGTTTCCAATTGATTGGACCACTCAATTTCCCATACAAAACTTGGGTTGATTATATTAACTAATTAGTATCAAAATTAGGGGGGCAACTAATGATCAACAAAACAACATCATCAACACAAAATTGGGGAAAAAATATTTTAAGTTGCATCATTTTTTCCTTTACAATGGGACTATATTTGGAAGTGTCATTAGTAAGATGAGCTTTGCTTGTTTAGGAAAAAAGACTAAAAGTTGCAATAATAATGATTATGTAGAATTGAACTAAAAATGTTGCATCATTTAGGTTTTAGTAATACCCAATTATGATTTGAATGTTCAAGTTGTTTTTTTCAAGACTTTTGAAGTGATATGAAATGTAATATTTTCAAGAAGGTAACTAAAGAAAAAACATTATAGAAGATTGTTTTTGAATTGAATGCCACAAAAATCAACTTTTTCATATCATTGATTGTTAGGACAATTCAAATGCGATCCAAAGGCATTGTGATTAAGTTCAATATTTTCAAATAACACAACAAGTCATTTGACATGTGGATTCAATTTTATTTTGAACTCCTCCCAATAAAACACATTGACAAACAATCAAAGATGTTTCTAAATGCATTTGTAATGTGATTTTAATGTATTGTTTACATAAAGATTTAATATTTTTGCAACATGTCATTTTAATGTGACTTGTTTTAATGCATCATTTCATTAAAAGAAATATTGTTGATTCCAACCAATCATTTACAATTTTATATCACATATGACGATTTTGTCTTTTTTTAAACCATTGTGGCTTGGGAGTGTACATATTAGTAGAGGCACAAGTAAGTTTCAACCTGATGCATTAATATGTCGTTGGAAAAATGATTCAACCACTTTCATCTAGATGAAAACTTAAATGGCAATTGGCATATTTAACCAATATGTATAAAATGAAAATCAAGCAACTATATAGATGGTGTATGTATTCATTTGAAAGGGGTTATTAATATGTTGAACATGACAAAGTTGAACAATTACACAACTTAATCCAATACCCTAGAATATATATTGTCAGTGTATTAGCATTCAAACATTCAAAGAAGTTAACACCAAAAGTGTTCCTTGTTACATCATTCTCAAATTTCAATAATGAACATTTGTCCTTATTGTATTGAAAATTTCATAGCAAGGATTGTCTTCTTGCAAGATAGAACATTTTAAAGATTTGACTCAATAACCAAATTTGTTAGGTGTACATATTGGCATCATGAACATCATAAGCACCCTTTCAATAAACACAGCTAATTTTAAATAACTATTTATTAGGTTTGAAGAACAAGTTGCACATGTGTCGTCAATTGTGTTCTCAATTAGAAATTTTTGCACCATATCACAAACATTATAACTTCCATATGGCTAATGTAATAAAACATATCTTGATATTTAACACCAATTGTTTAAATAAAATTATTGGCAAGAATTATACATGTAGGATGCAAAACATATTTAAAAGTACTCAATTTTCCTTAAATATTTGTCCAAGTCTAATTTTCTAGTAGTTATTGATATTCAATATGATATTCTATTCTAATTTTATGATAACAAGAATAAATTTTATAAATTTATCAAATTCTCAATATACTAATTTGAATAGTTTAAGGTGAACCAAAGACATCCTCTAACATTTTTTATCATCTAAATAAAAATTGTTCACGCTATTGAATTGTTTCATTTTAAAGAGGAAAGTTTCTAAAAATTTACTGATTTATTATTAGTTTGGTCATTTGAACTCATTCAATTGTTGTTTATGAATTTTTTTTCATTTCAATCTTATGTATATACACATGGAAAACATACAATTTTTTTTTTGTCAAATATTTTTCACAAAATTTCCATTCCACTTCAAAAGAGCAAGGAACCCACATCCATGCTACAAATTGGACATTAATTATAGTGAGAAATTTTTTTTTCTCCCTAATCTATAAAGGAAACTTGGGTGGACCAACAAGTTCATTTGCTTGCAACTTTCAAATTAAGGCCACTTTCTAATGTGGGGAATGTAATGTAGAAGGCTGACAATATAATGCAATTGCAATTTCACTCAAAATATGGAATTCTAAATGCATCATTTTCATTTTGCCTTAAGAAAATTGGTTTTCAAGTGTGTTACTGTGGACATGTGTTATTGATGGTTAAAAGCCATTTGGCATGGCCTAGTAGGTAGTGGAGGTTATGAATTGAATTTGTAGTTGGACTAACCTAAAGGGGTTCCAAGTCTTGGGGTGAAAATTCAGCAATTGCAATACTTTTCCTATATTGGCCTCACAAAGGAGGTAGTTGCTTGTAGAGTGAAAAGACATTTATGAATGACAAACTTTGATTATACTAGCATTAAATGGAACAAGGGGTGTGTCACAAGGGGTTTGCCATTTGCATTAAAAAGTATTGAGATATTTACACAGTTCAATAAGTAATTCAAGTCACACACTCCCATAATCTATCATCTCTCTAAAAAAAAATTTTAAATGAAATATTCGAAATATTTCATATATTATGTGATGGATTTATTCAATAAAAATTTCTATGTCAATTGAATCTTCATGTAATAATTCTTGTAATACTATAAACATATGTGCTAATTATAATAATTTAGGCTCATAAAGGAATTGATATACCTTGTTTACAAATCATTGAGAAATGCATTCATAAAAATTGCAATAAAAAGAAGTAATATAAAAATATGTAAACTATAAATGAGTAAGTGTGGATTGACCCCCTCCAACACTTCCACGTAATAACTCTATTGAGGGATCCTATAATAAGAATAACTTCAGGTACACCAGTTACAATCTTGATGGCCAAGTAACCAATTTGATCCAAAGGCAAGGAATTATCCAATTACACCAAAAAAAAATTGTTAATACAATTGAAATTACACCAATAACCCATGTTAATTCGCAATACTTTTTTAAACCTCAAGCAAAAGAAGTATGATGAAAATCTAAAAATTTCTCCATTCAAAAATATAAATCTTCAAAAAAATCCTCTAAAAGAAACCAAAATCCTTCAAGATATCATAACTCTATAACTAATCTTAAGTTTCAACACAAGCCAAAAATGTCATCTTTAAAAAATCCTCATATGAAAATAGACCTACTACCTAAGGGCCAAAATCCCTTAAGCTACTATACTCTATAATGAATCTAAACACAATATCCTTGCCTTGGTAGGCAAGGCCAATAAATTAAAGGACATGGGATGGATGATTGGATTCAAAACAAGTACAGTTATTAAGCTTTCCAACATGTGATGACTTGACTGGTACCAAATTCAAAAATAGGTGTATTATGTTCCAAACATTAACTCAAAGCCCTTCCAAATATGTGTGGAAAATCCAACTAGCTGGGGAGTAAAGAAAAAGCAACATGATGGTTTTTCCACTAAGTCTTGTTCAAATCAAAGAGCAGGGTGGTCACTTGATGAACTATTGGATTACCTGTTACTTAAGCCTGATTTGGCAACAAGGTGTCTAATTTTGTTTTGGGTCATTTAAGTTTGATACTAAAAGTAATTTTTCTTACAACTTAACATTTTATTTTCTCGAAAATTTATGATTAAGCAGTGATGATAAAAGTGGTAAGGACAGTCATAAGTGATGTCTGGTTTTTAATTAAAGGAGGACTTGTCCAATCCAAACAATCTTCTCTTAACTAATCATCATTGGATTGAAAACACAACATATGATGTGTGGCACAATACCAAAGTTAACAACACCTATCAAATAGTATGCACAAATTCGTGACAACAAACCATAAGTGATGTCCAATGACTAATTATGAGAGGACTTGTTTTACTTTTATTTACCTTTCAAAAAATTTAAAGATCATAGTTCGAAGTTCATCACTTCCCTCTACCATTTTTCAGATTTTTGATGTGACAAGCAAATATTTGTTTGATTTTTCAACAATTTCAAAAACCTAATTAGTGCCTAATCAGACTAGGTACTAGAGTGCTCATGCCATATAAACCTAGTAGGACAGTCCGTGTGATTCTGTGCAGAGCAATTCACTGAACAAAATCATGTTTTATTGCCTCTAAAGTTCATCAGTTTTGTATGTCATTACTTCAAAAAAGTGTCTGCGCAGATCATCTTCTTCTAATGTCGCCGGATTTAGTCTTTTGGCTTTCCTGGCTTTGTCCACAAAATCTGTGTATGCTGAGCTACATCTTTCAAGAACTCTTCTTGCGTTGCTCACAAGGTTTGTCTGGACAATGCAAAACAATCCTGGAACTGAATTTACCTGAAAGTGTGCTGACAACATCAAAAGGAAGAGGGACATTGTGAGTTACTGGGCCCAACGTTGCTCAACTCCAGATCGTTGATATGATTTTCAAATCCACTAAGATGGAAGCTGACGTCCTCCAATCTTCACCCAGAAAGATGCCTTTAGGGTACACTCATGCTCTGGAGACTGACACTCAAATAGCCAGAAACGTCCGCCACTTTTTAAGCAGATTCATGAGCAGCTTCCCAAAATTGACATGCTCACCTACCACATAAAGTACTATTTCTTACAAGGGTACTTACTACTGTTCCAGGCTTCAGCCTTGTCATGTTTACGAATCAATCACTGGAAAGTGGGGAACTGGAAAATGTGGATTCCTTATTGTCTTTAGTGACGTGTTAAATTGACACTGACATGAGAAACTTAATGGCGTAATAAAGATAAGACCCACAACACCTTTGCAGATTCTAGAGCACATACCGAGCCCATGTGGTCACCAGGTGCAGTAGCCACTCACAGCTCTTCAAGTGAGTAAGAAGGCCGTACATGTGATGTAAATAATTGGCTGTGGTGTTGATGACTGTAGCTGTGCTGCGGGTCCTAGTCTTCCACTTGCAGCTAGTCATTCACCCTAGAAACGTGATCATCGTGTGAGTGTACATGCTGATGATGAGTTGGAGTTCCTTCCAGGTATGACTCAAGGTTTAAAACTTACATTATTACTGGAACGTGGAAAATCTACGCATACACTAACACTTGGGCCAAAGTGGGTGTGCACCCCTTGCTTTAGGTGAACCAGCATGTCCACTGGTCCACTGGTATGAAGGAAGAAGGTAGTTTGTTTTGTTTTGTAGGTATGAGATCCATTGAATTGGTATGCTTCAGATTGTGTTCTTGGTGTCTTTGGAAAGCTCTCAATGAGGAGGGGTGCATGTGCTTGGTTCCATGACGTTTGGACTTATGATGCAAACGTTCTTGAATATTGAATGATTTCTTCACTAATTTAATTAAGCCATAGCTGAAAATTTCGGAGGAATTGGAATGTGCCTTTGGTGTGGTTGGAAAGATCTTGATGAGCAGGATTTAATGTAATTTATTTGGTAAGTTTTGAATTCAGAATGTGGGAGATATTGATTTTTAAGTGATTTCTGCCACTGAAAATTCAAATAAATTCCAAAAAACCAAGTTTTGGAAGTAAAAATCAGTTTTGGACATTCGAACACTTGAATGTCTACCATTCAATTCAAGTAGAAGGAATTGTGATATGCCTTTGGCATTGTTGCAAAGATCTTGCAATGGGATATAAGTATACCTTGCAAAATAATGTCATATTTTGTGTCCACCATACATCATAGCAAGTTCACATTTGGGCCAATGGCACAGGCCACACTAGTCCTTGTAAAAACCACAAATGTTTTTGAGTTGCTACTATACATATAAACACCCTGTCCTTAGACAAGTTCAGAGTCTCTAAGTTCAAATTTAACATTTCCAGGGTCGTATATTGTAACCTCTAAGAGCCTCTCCAAAGGTGCTCAGTATGTGACCCTCTGCAAAAATATTTTTCACATCCAAGTTTAGTTATTTATTTATTTGCAACCCCACCCATAAAACTGAAACTGGGACAGCAAATAGGTGGGGGACTACTAATAGCAAACCACCTGGACCAATCATTATGATGGGCCAATCAGAAACATTGACCAGCGCTCAGATCGTATTTATTACACTGCAGTTGCACGCCGTTGCTGGGCCATTTACCAGCTACCACAAAAGATCAAATTTGCTGAGCCAAACCGGCATTGTGTGACTTTTCTTCATCCAAATTTACTCTGCGGGATCACATATTGAGCGCCACTGGAGATGCACTAAGAGGCCCCACTCAAGAAGAAAGTGAAGGAACTAGTGTGGTTCCCTCTGGCCCTGATATAATTAATAAATAAACAGAGTAGAAAGTTGAAACGTCCTTGCAGTGCAAATGTTCATTTTTAAGACAAATGAAGAAGTAGTTACGAACATCTGAAAGGAGCTGTGGAGCTTCAAAAAATTTGTCAACAAATCTACTCTGTTCCATAAACTATACTTTCTCCAGGCTCCTAAGGGCACTTATACAACACATTTTTGGGAGGCTGATAGGAGAAATATGGAGCCCATCAAATGCCAGAGACGGACGTTAATGAAGCCCTTCTCAGCGTATTTTTTAATCGGGAAGGCTGCAGTGAGGATATCTTAGATGTCTTTCTTTGATTTGATGAAAATTTTGGGACTCAAATCATAAGCCAGTTCTTTGGGCAGGCTAGTAAACATTCAACCCAAGACAGCCCACGGTAAGGAACACAGTGAACCAGTGCACACCACCAGACCACACAGGATGAATGGTGGATAGGAAACACTTTTTCACTGTACCATTGCTGTCCCATAGCTAACCACTGTGACTATTTATTTATTAGCCCATCCACATGTATCTACCTACCTAGTAGCCACCAAGTGCTTTGCCTACATACTTTACCTACATAGTAACCACTTGAATTCCTTATCTACTTACCTATGATATTTACCCACTTACATGAGTAGTCACCTAGGCAGTTTGAGGTGGAAGTAGGAGGGCTTACCAGATAGGCTGCTGTGGAACCTTGGAGATCAGTTGCGCTTCATTCATAATTGAGCCATAACAGGCTTGAATGGATGGTGCAGAGGTGGGTCCTAGGTCCCATAACAAAGCCTTAGGCCACAAAAAACTACACTAATTAGGGATTGGGTGGATGGGATGTATACTTCTTCATCCCTTTCCTGTGGGATCTCACGCTTCTTCATCCCCATGTCCCGAATTTTGTGAGTTTTCATCCATTGCTGGACATGGGCCCATGGCTTTGCACCCAGTAAAGCCCTTGAAGGAGGTCACAGTGAGGCTGAGGGGACACAGAGTATTCAAAAAACCTCTGTATCTGCACTGCAAATTTTAAGCCCTTATGTTGCGAAACAGAATTGCCAGGCCTCCAGACTTTTATTTGCAAAAGATCTGTTCATTGAAAGGAGAAACCATATTAGAAAATGGATCATGGCCTTGTGAAGGATTTGAGTATTTGTAACATACATTTTAGTGGGCTACATAACCAAGTTGGGTGGAAGGGTGCAGCTTACTTTTCTTATCTTTTGTGATAGTTCAAGATCTTGAAACAACTCAACATAATGGATGATCAAAATTTCACAACACAATAGAATGTATGCTAATTTTTAAAAATAGAATGGAGATGATAATGGGCTACATTTACCAAAGCAAAATTGATAACCAAGCCTGCAGCTTGCACTCAAGCAATGACACATAAAACCATTGAAGGTGCATAGTTTACACTTTATCTATTATCACCTCTAAATGAATGCATTATGCAGCCACTTAAGAATGAAATTTTAATGCACCAAAAGTGTAATAGAATTTAAGTATAGCACTTATATACCAAAACCAATTATTGTAAAGCTTTTCTTTTCAAATAATTAAATGAACAAAACTCTTGGCAGAACATATGAAGTAAACATTAGAAATCAGATACTTCACATGACCATAATCCATCCAATAACACAATCTTTATTATCAACAAGTGACATTGTTTGCAAAAAGTTTAGGTTCATTTTACTTCCACCATGGTAATCAAGTGGCATTGCAAGGGGGGAGAAACTTTCATCATGCATGTGGAGATTCCAACTACCTTATCCACCACTAGCTTTCAATTGGATTGGACTTAGTGCTAATGTGTGCCAAAGCTTCAAATGTTTGCAAGGTCTTTTCCAGTGTTGGGCAGGCTGTAAATATTTTACCTGGATATACCTGTGGGTGAATAATTGGGTAAATATATACCCTACCCAGTTGGTATATTTTTCTAATTAACTTGGCTTATTACCCTACCTCAATAGTAAATAAAATGTAATTTTTTAATTTACTCTACCCGGCTTATATATATATATATACCTAGGGTCGGATAATGTGTCTTCAAGCAGGGTAATGACAAGTATACCCATTTTATTTAAAAGAAGGTGAGTTAGATTTCTACATGTTGGAATTTTAATCATTGGGTTGCTTGTGCACATGCAAACAAATAGGTACTGTTTCTTTCCCTTGCCTCACCTAGAATTGGAAACGGTGAACCAACTGACCAGTTGGACCTTTAAATCTAATGCCTGGTTGTTTAGCTTGGGTTTTTTCTTAAACAAATAAATTGATTTTCTTCTCTTTTACTATGATTTGGATAGCAAATTGTATCCAAAGTTACTCAACATCAAAGCTTGTTTATTGGGTAGTAGTAAAGTCTTTTTCTTTTTATTTTCAGTTGGGGTTCCTGGGGGAGGGCCGGGGTTGGAGCTTTTATTCTTCTTTGAAAAGTAGTTGTGCATGATTTCACATGTAAATGTTCGTGCATTCAACTTTGTGTTGAAGAAACTTTGAAGTTGATCTTCACAATTATTTTTCTTGCAAAAACAATTTTAAGGAGGAGACGTGGGTTTAAAAAACCTTTAAAGTTTAAGGACCATTCTCATACCAAATATTAAATCTCCTTTCGTATTGCACTTGTTAAAAATGTGTAATGGAATAGAATTAGGTTAATCTATGAAAACTATTGAAAATTGTGTACCATACCCAAATATAGGATTTTAGCATCTCCTCACCCCCCATCAACCCAGTCCCCTTCGCGAATGAATCAGATGGTGCATCCTGCAGTAGGTGCATAGACATAAGAGTAAGTATGAATTATAAAGTTATGGGACGCTGAAATGCCATTGCTTAAGTCTAGCCCTGATTGTTGTAGGCAGTTGGAGGCCCCTGACGTGATTGTTGTTGGGCTTCTACCTTGTTCTAGTTGCAATTCAACTACCATACAACACTGAAGGTGCCTTCACACTTGGTGTTAGTGACTCTAGTGTTAAGTCCCTTATCACCATACTAGTCAATTAAGACTTAAACTTACTTATCAGGAAGATTTGATGTTAAATTAACATTCACTTAACATTAAGCTATCACCCATTTAACATTGGGTGTCACCTAGGATGTCACCTACATTTAGGTTTAACATCAAGTGTGAATGCACCATAACCAATGTAACTACATCCTCACAATGACCTTGGGTAGGATGTTGGCAAACTAGGAAACAGGGTTGTTACCCCAAATAGTTTGTGACTATGTCAAGAGAAAGGCACATATAAAGGTATAAGTTACAAGCGCTTGCCATCGCTTGCTTGAGGGTGGGGCCATCATATTGGTTGCCATCGTCAGGATTAGCAAATGTTGCGTTTTACCAAATTGAAAAGAGACACTGATTCATAAATTGAACAAATGCATGCCATACAAAGAGAGCTCATGCAAGGCTTACATGTCTAGGCTTGCCACATTGCAATGTTCGATTGCAACCAAATGTAGTAAAGTGTCAATGGACCATCATCCTTGAGAGAGAACAGTCTCCATGGTAGGGTGCAATTGCATCTCATCATACAGGCCCTCTTGAAAATGGCATATGCCTCTTCTACTTGCCATAGTTTTTCATGGTTAGCATGCAGCTGAGACGTAGGGCCCATAGGGCCATTTACTCAAAATGAGCCCACCTTATTAAGATTCTTAAGGTGTCGTGGTGGCAGGAAATTATGAAGTTGCAAGAGTATAATGTTTTGGGTTTTGAAGGCAGTGAGCTTCATTCATTGCCCATACAATCAAACCCTTGTTGAGCTTGGCAACACATTTCAAGTTGTTGGGCCATAAATTCCAAGCTTAGGCAAAAGCACTTGAACATATAGTGGCTTCTCAACTAATAGACAACTAGGGAATACCATGCATGCCTTCATCCAACCTTTGCTATGTTCCTATTTTTAAAACATCAAGGGTTTTGCTAGGGAAAACCTAACATATTAGGTTATTCGTAAACTGACCCTCCTTTTTAGCTCTTTTTTATCACCCCAACCCCTTTTCAACCTATGTTAATGTGATTGATAAATGAAATTTTATGGAACTTAGGATTAAATGGACGAGGTTTGAAAATATTTATAGTTATCATACAGATAGCAATAATAGTGATTAGCTGAAAGAAATTAGGGGAAAAAAGACGATGAAACTCAATTTTCACCAAATTTAATGTTAATGTAAGTTTCAATCCTCATTTAAACTTAATGTATTTTTTTCACTATTTTAAAGAAATTTCAACCCCTTTATGACCAAATAGGGGATATTGAATTGCATTTTCCTTATTTTGTGGATACTTTTATTGTGTAATCAAGGAATCCCATGTTCAATCTTTCTTTCCTCTAACTTGCAATCTTTACCTCGCATGGCATCATCACATATCCATGATTTTCTACATCTAATGTCATTGCTTCATGTTATCATCATCTTGATATGGCAACACAAATAATTGTTGGTCATTGGTGTAGTATAAAACAAGAATGGTGAGAGGGAAAGTGTTTAAGCCATGATCAAGGTTTCAAATACTATAAGGCATGTACAAAGACAAATTTTGTAATTACTGAACACTCTTCAACTAACCCCAACTATTCGCACCTTGGTGTATCAATTAGAGTTTACTAAGGCCAATGTAAAACTGCAAACTTGATAACCTTAGAATAAACTTAGATGGAAGCTACTATGTAAAACCACATGAAGGAAATAGAAACTATATTTGCAACATACTGCCAAGGGGAAGGTAACCATGCATTTCAATGAAACAAGTTTTTTCAATAGAAAAACTAGAATTCACAATAAAGGCAAGAAGGTAACTACCTTCCGACCTGCCTTAGTACTTTTGCAACAAATTGGTCCAAAGGACCAATAACCTTCATGAAATTATTGCCATTATCCACCATCACTACTATCCCTTGTATTATGTTGTAATTATCGTGTACGTTATTGGACAAGGAAAATGAATATAAAATAGATAACTAAAAGCTACAATCAAATTAATCAAATCTACTTGCAAAGATAATAATGCATCCAAAACATAAAGAAAACAAAGTATAAGGTATTGGTTCCCACACAAGCTACATTCTTTCCTTGTACTTGTAATCACACACCAAATATTATGTTTAAGGAACAAAACACACCCAAGGTACCATAAAATGAAAATGCCATAAAAAAAAACAACACAAGAAGGGAATAGAATCCCATGGAATGGAATAATGGAATGAGGAGCGCAAGAAATCTCATTTCCATCCATAGTCCCCCAAACATGTCATCCTTTTCTTCAAAATAAAACTGTGAATGACATTTTTGTTATTTCCCACCTAGATTCACACAACTTGTTATTTCCAAAAATGGGTTCAAATTACAACAACATGTACATTCAAAAGAAACTTAAAATTTAATGTACAAATCAAGGTTTCAAATGAAATGTGTTTTCTCTAGTTGCAAGATCATAAGTATGAAAACAATAAGAATAACAATTAGTAGTTCCTCATTTCTCCTACCATCCTCCTCTATATACATATTGATTTCAAATTTTAAAACCCTAAATTAGGATACTAAATAACAACTAACTACTATGAATAATCAAAAGTTCAAAATAAATGACTAATAACAATCACCAATTCTATCACCACATGTTAAATAAACCTATCACCATTACACACACAAAAGGTAACATTATCCCCCTTCAAAAACTATATTTCATCCTCAAAATACTAGCTCTAAGCTTTTATGTTAACCTAAAATTCTATAACAGGTACATTGGTGATTTTTTTAACTTGTTGGTTGATAATTCCTTCGACCAATTTGCAAATAATTGTGAATTGAACACTGAATCCCACCATAGACACTTGTTAAACATGTGTGTCATCCAAAGTTGTTGGTGTGGCAAAAACTTATGATGCATGGAATAGTGATCATAGTAACCTCTAACCCTACACCTATCTGAAGTGATGTGAATGGTAGAATGTTAGAAGTTACCACTGATGATTCAATTTTACCGCTAAATATTAATGCTAGTGTGACAACTAATTCAACATTAGTGACAATGGGTATGGTAAAAGGTGTAGTTGCTAAACTTGAGCCTTTGCAAATTGGACTAATTATTTTAGTGGTTGCAAGCACATGTTCACTTTGTTGTTCATTAGCCTCAAATATTTGGACTTCAGGTGAAAATATCTAAGAGGGTCTTGCATTAATTTCAAGTTCAACATGTATATAAATCGAAGTAGGTCCAAATTTTTTAAGTGTACCAAAATCTTGTCACAACATCACCATTTTTTGTTTTTTTTACTTAGAGTCTTTTTTTAATCATGTAAAAACACATTTATGGATGATTATGATGGAATCTAAAATTGTAGTGGTCTAAAATATGGTCCTTTTGAAATATTTAACAACTTTTGATTCATTATTTTTTATGGGGACCAAAATATAAGGTAAAAAAGGACTACAATAAGGACTAGGTCCTTTTTATCTTATGTCGTACACCTTAAAGGGTTTTCACTTTGGTACTTGAAATTTAGAAATTTTGTTTAGTAGGCTACCAATTTCAATAGGTAGGTTTGTTCAATAGCACATGTAAAATTCCATGTTTTCTTGAATTTACTCTTTTGTTATTGAGATCTTACATAATTTGTCACCATTCCTTCCACTTGGGGTTTTTATCACCTAATGCCCAATCCTGGATTTTTCAAAAGGTGTTGTCAAACATCAATTCCTTGAACTCCTTTAACGTATTATCCATTTGAACAAGTAAAAATTGAACCTTGGCTTATTAAATTGAACTTCAAAAGCTCCAATTGCCCTTTCAACTCCTAAATTTGGACACACATAGTTGGTGGGTTTGGTTTTCCAATTCCATAGGGTAGTAGCCACCTATTTTTGTTGTTCATGACATGTTTGTTCCAAAGTGAATATGACCTTTTCATATTGAACACTTGACACACCCGTCTTTTCATAATTTCTAGTGAATTGGTCATGTTCAACTTGTAAAGTACTCAAGTCATTACGATTCTTCCAATGGAATTGGTTCAAATCATTGTATTCTTGTTGTAGAACTCTACTTTTCTTGTTGCTTGCTCGGCACCAATAGCTTTAACAAATAAGTCTTTTTTTCTTTTACTTTAATTAATTAAAAATTTAGCCACAACTAACTCTTTATATTGGTTCTTTAAAGTTTGTTGGGTAGTAACCGATTCCAAGTTATGAGTCTATAACTAATCATTGGCTTCTTGAAGAAACACTGCATTGTGTTCATTCTTCACATTTAATTAATTCTTCTAAAACTTATGGCCAAATTTGAGCATGTTGAGCTACTTGATCAAAGAAAACTTTAATTTATTTCAAACTTTCAAAATGAGTTTTAACTATTGAAGGTCAACATAAACATAGGGTGATTTGGAACTAACATGTTCAGTTGGCAGAAATCTAAGTAACATTAGTTTAACAACAAACTCCCTAACATGTTCATGGGGTTCAAGGAATTCTTGAACATGTAAAAAAGTTGACGGATCATTATATACCCCTTCTTTAAATGGCCCAAATTTTGTTTCATCCATGTCTTGAACTTCTTCTTCTCCTTCTACTATTTCTTCAACTAATTGATTAGGTTCTTCTTATTTCTTTGTTTCTTCATCTTCTAATTTAACAATAATAACACATTCTTAGGTATATGTTTTCTTATTTGGCAGTGAAATTACTGATTCAAGACTTAACATGTTTTGTGGCATTGATGGTTTTGTATGAATCCTCAATCATTGAGATTGTCATGGAGGCAAGGGAAAACATTAGTGGAACACACATGCTTGTGCTCATTGAAATATTACTCCATGGTTATGAAATCTGGAAAAACAAATTGTTCCTCATACACATATTTAATTAAAGTTTTACCTTACATAAATTCATTTCACAATGAGATTATTGGAAAAGTTTTGTGGAAAGTGGAAAACACTTCCTTAAACAAACATTCATGACAAGTCATGAATAACATGTTACTTTCTTATCACCAAATGCAAGACCTACTGCAATTTTCTTTTGATGGTTGATCCACCAGTTCAATTTTAATAACAGTTGGATTAGCACAATGGAACATCATTTGATATTTTTCCCCTAGTTTGTTAGGTCAAAAGTAATGGCCATATGGTTGTTAAAATATATGCTAACCTCTTTGGTTGGTAAATGATTTGGAAAATAGTTGCAAATCAAGGATGGAACTCCTCCTTCATGTGTAGAATGTTCCATTGCTCCTTCTCCAGAAACATGTTAGGTTTACCAATTTTCTTCAAGGCTATCTCAACATCCTTAACTAGTGCATTTGCCACCTTGACAACTCCCTAAGAATGTACACCTATTTGCTCTTGAATTAGAACCTTGTCAATAATGATTTTTTCCCCTTGTACCTTGGTTCAAATTATGCCATCTTATGTTGGCTCCTAGGTATGTAAAAATTCCTCCAAAATATATGTCATCCCTCAAGTGGTTTGCACTATGCCAAAACATGGTACATACGACTACATAAGCGACTAGCATTATAGTCATCAACCACATATATGACTAGCCATGATTACATGACTACGTACTAGTCCATATGGCCTTGTGGTATTCACCACTAGTCACAAAAATGGCATACTCGTAAATGTCATTTAGGACCACGTCTTCCATGACTGAAGAACATTTCCCTTAACCAAATTTTAATTTTAAAATATAATTATAATTATATTTTTGATTAATGTCTTGTTCCTACATGGTAGCCTAGGATGAATTTTCAAGATTTTATTAACCATTTATCAATTGACACGTGGTAAATCTATTTTTTTTTCCTACCCAATTATATGATGCCACATGGTAGTCAATTCTTAATCATAAAACTACTTGGGACCTAGCCTAGGTGACCTAAGTTAAGAGCCCTACGCTAAGCAACTTAACCTACACTCTTAAGCTTTGAAGGCATGGGGGACTAGGTTGGGCAACATAACCTAGGCTAAAAAACAACCCAAGTTAGGCTAACCACCTACTCCTAAGAAAACTAAACATTTAATCCTAGGAAACTAGGTAGTAAGTACATAGGATGAGAATAAGAGGACTTGAACCCTTCACTTTTATTTTGAGAGGCCATGTCCTTTACCATTGCACCACCACATTTTTAAAATAATAAAAATAGTTATCACAAAGATATAAAATGTATGTGAAACTTGTGAAAGAATATGTCTGTGTAAAATCCACGGGTTTCAAAGTGTAAAAAAACAACATAAATTTATATATATATATATATATGAGGTGTTTTTTCTACTTATGATGTTTTGATGTGAAGTATATACAATTTACACTTCAACTAAATCCATGCAATTATCATGATGTAACTTTGCATAAAATTATGTGATTTTTGTGTATCAAATATAAACATTCATGTATGTCATTCAAAAATAATGTTTCATTTGTTTGAATATTTAAGATATTGAATATAAACAAATATTTTTCATATTAACCATACCATGAAATTCATATGATTTTTGTATGAACTTATGAAAATCACATTTCACATAAACTTCGTATAAACTTATGAAGCTTAGTAAGTTTGTGATGTAGGCCTGCATATGCTATTTCAAATGAATCTAGCTTTTCTTATGCTAAACCTAAGTAACCTAGTTTAACCTAAAGCTACTTAAACTAAATCAAGTTATTTTGTTTTAACCTTGACTAAACTATATTATATTAAGCTAAACTTGGTTAAAGTATAATATTTTGGTTAAACTTGACTATACTAAGCTATACTAGGCTATACTAAATTGGAGTCGACTAAAGTAAATTATTTAGATTAAACTTGACTAAACTTAATTATATTTGGCTAAAATTAATTAAAATTAGATTATTTTAATTAAACTTGGCTAAATTGGGTTTAATTTTTTTGAACTTCGAATAATCAAATAACTTAATATAAAGTATGTTAAATAATTTTTTATAATTAGTTAAAATAGGCTAAACTAAATTCCTTGGGTTAAAATGCATTTCTAACTTTGGTAAATTTTGACAAAATTAAATTACTTAGGCAAATTTTGACTACTTAAGTTAAAGTAAGCTAAACTTGTTTAAAGTTAAAATATTTAGGCTAAACTAAACCAATTTAGTCTATATAGGTTAAACTTGGTTGCATTAAGTCACTTAGAAAAAAATTAGAAAAAAACTAGGTTATTTAAACAAAATTATATAAATTAAGTTAGGCTTAACTAAATTAAATTTGGTGAAATTATTTTATTTAAACCAAACTTAGGTAAATTCACTAAATTTTATTTGAACTAAATTAAATTAAAAATACATACTTAGATTAAATGAAAATTATAATCAATAACTAAAGTCCAACAATTTCTTCTCAAGCATTCAAAAAATTTATAAATTACGATTTGGTGTTGTATGTTGTTGGAAGTGTAATGCAAGTTCTTTTTTTTCTTGGTGCCACAAGCTTTTATTGATTATTTTTATTTTATTTAGGGACATGAATAATGCACTAGGACCTTGGTTCAATTCATTACAAGGACATATTATTATTTTGAGGCTTTGAATCATGTGTATTTTGCATATTGAGGGTTACCTTATGGGATAGAAGACCAAATGCTATTCATTGAAGATGAACCAAGCAAGGCCCTTCAAAATTTCAAGTGTAGTGGTATTTTCATTGAATTGTTTAAAGGACATTTAGTCAAATAATCAAGTCCAAAGGTTGGACCTGGCATCTTATTTATGGCTAGCATTGGTTGGATACCATTGGCAAGGACAATTAGTGTCCATTATGAAATCATTGTCAAATATTCAAAGCCTCATTAAATTTCTTTTTCATTGAATTATTCTCGGTTCATGCAATATATGAAAAGTGATAATGGGGAGAATGACATTATTCAATTTCCTTTATGTATGAACGTCCTTTATACCCGAAACAAATTAATTTATTATGTTTTCATTGTTCACCCTTGAATTATCTTTACTTATCCAATTATTGAGTTTTGCTTACAATTGGTTTGGATTATTGTTTGTTGACTATGCAAGAATGTTTGCGACTCTAAAAGGTAGAAAATGATGTTCTCTAGTTGGATTTCTATCTTGAAAGGGTGTTGATGTAATTACTTATCTAATTGCTTCGGAACCACAATTATCTTAATTATGCTAATAATAATATGGTAGGAAAGGATGATTTCATTGGGCTTTCAAATTTCCATTGCAAGTTTCTTGGTTTTACTTTGTATGACACAATATAATGTTTTATTTATTTAATAAAAGAATCTAAAATGATGGATCTTTCACTACTGCTCTTTTATTTTGGAAATGTTTTGAATCCTTCAAATCCTTTTGAGTCTTCCATTTTTTTTTTGTATCACTTGGGGACCATTAGGTTTTAGTTTTATTTCATTTTTGCTTGTGTGACCTACACAATATTCATATTATTTTACTAAACCTTCTTTTATTTTGGAATTTTTTTCAAAATCCTTCAAATGTTGTTGAGTCCTCCATATTCACTCTTTATCACTTGGTGACCACTAAGTATTAATTATATTTCATGTTTTGCTTTTGTAATCTACACAATATTCAAATTAGCTTTCTTTCATGTGATTCTTGTGGTCACTACCAATAATGATAATATTCATTGGGCTTGTTGGTCACCAAGTTCGATTTGTAATTTCAAAATTTTACTAACTATCCAAATTGTTTTAAAGTTATTTTTTGACTATTCCAAAGTTTGGAATTAATTAAATATACGTTTAATAAAGTTTTTCAATGATCATTACAATAGTAATTAATTGAATAGGTTGTCAAAGATGGTGGAAGTTTTCTTCCAATTTTTCTCCAAGGTCTTGTCTTCAATTTACTATCTTTTTAACCTTGTTAAAATCTACCTCTCTTTTGTACTTCCCAAATTATTGTCTAAATATGTTGTCTTGACCCATGCAATACAAGATACCTTTTTGTAAAGTAAAAGATTTTGCTCTTCTTGCCAATCATTGTTTCTAAGTATTGGTCAATATCCCAATCATTTGTCCCATTTGTAGATAGTTCTTGACCTCCTCTGGCCATATTGGTTGTAACATGAATAATGCGGCATTTATAGTTTGATTAGATACCCCAATTGATTTTGTTGTATCCAAGAGTCTAGATAGTGCATCGGCTATTACATGTGTACATCTTGGTTTGTATATTACAATAAACTCATATTCCATAAACAATAGTAACCATTTGGCAATATGTCTTTAGATTTGTGGTTTGTTTACTAGATAAACCAAAGCCATATGATCTACATAAAAAAACAAACTTGTTATCGAAAAGGTAATGTTTGATCTTATGTAATGCAAATACCATTGCTAATGCTTTACATTATGTGGTATTGTAGTTTCTCTTAACACTATTCAATAATCTAAAAGCATAAACAAGTCTAGTCATGTTTTCCTATTAAATTTTTTGTGTTAACATGGCACCTATAGCTAATAAAGATGCATTTGTATGCACATGAAACTCAACATCCCAATTTAAAAAATCAAAATAGGTGCTTTTACATACTTATGCTTAATTAGTTCCCATGCTGCCTGATATTCTAAAAGTCCATAGATTCTATTATGTCTTCCTCATGAGTTTGGTAATTGGGGCCATTATGAATGCAAAATTCTTGATGACACATCTATAGAATTGAACCATTCCATTGACCACCTGAATATATTGTGGATTCGTGGGTACATGCATCTAAATTATGGATTAGATTTTTTAAAGATCTAGAAATTTACCATGTTTGGAAACAATAAGCCTTAGTATCATCCCTAAAAATACTAGAAAAGCACATTTTTCTGGGTTTAAACCAATCCCAAACTCCTTGTACTTCTGAAAGCATAATTTGAGTCCTTCCAACTGAATGTCCATATCATTATAGACAGTGAAATCATCTAAAAAGATTTTCATGAATTTGTGTAGGTATTTTCTAAAAGCTCTATTCATTACCCTTTGGTAAATGCAACGATTCTAGAGGGTGAATAGGTGACCTTGCTCACTTGAGCAGGATAAAATCTTCGAGAATATTCCATACCATGTCATGGAATATTCTTGGTATATTCATTTTTCACATGGCAAATTTCAAGTGACATGGCAAAATATTTGATGACATGTCATGGAATATTATACTACATCACCAAAGTAGTGAGGGTTTCAAAACAAAAGAAAATAAGAAGATGCATTTCATAATCCTCAATCCAACCAATATTCAAAATGTTTAAGGGTAAAAAAAATTATTCAATTTTTAAAACTGCTAAAATGGGTGGAAATTGCATGGTTAAGAGATATTTGTGAAATGGTCAAGGTACTAGGATATTATACACAAAGAGACAATATACAGAGAAGCACATTATGACTGTCAAAAGTTTTATTGCAAGCTTCACGAATGAAAAAATCACAATTGATTTGATACAGATACAATTGTGATGTACTATTTCTGGAGTCCTAAGATTTTAGAATGTTGTAACAAACGTTGAACTTCATCCCAACTCCACGTGCAATAATGAATGAAATCTTCCGTGAGCCCACAAAACATAATCAACTACAACATGATACACATGTACATTACCATATGTCCCAAGGCCACTTAAAGAACTTGCTAACATTGTCACAAAGTAAACACATGAACATCTAGGGAAATTTCCAATAATCAAACTATATCATTTGTCATTTGAAAAAATACTATAAATTCATTCGTACCTAGGTGGGGGGACATCAACAGTGGGGAAAACAATGCACTAGAAAAACAAGATGCCAACCTCCCAATTGTTAGTGTGCTATTGTGTCAATTTGAGAACTGAAGGATGTTTCATCTTCTTGCCATCACAAGTTATAGGCCAACAACTAGCATAAGAGGGCCTTATAACACTGGGGCAACTCACTATAGTAGGCACATGGGAATTGCTTGAACATGAAGATTGGGAGCCAAATAAATTTTGAGCATTACTTTTATGGAGGTGGTCAAAGGAAAACCTTGCTTCTTTTGAAGTTGTTAATTCATTTTGAGTTAAATTAGTACCTTTTTGAATGGGCCATACAATAGGAACTACAACCTAACAACTGCAAATTTTCATGATGTTCCACCAATGCAACGACTTAAGTCATCTTGAGAAAACCAATGCTTATGGTTTTTGAGTGATCCGCTATGATATTATACCCAAAAACTTGAGTAACATGGAGCATGAATTCCACTTATAGATTTGTAATGGTTGATCCTTGCTTTTGCATTTGAGTGCTATGGTTTTTTGTAGTGCAGAACATTGAATTATAAAATTGGGTGGGCAACATTCAATACACCACTTGCCATCAACACAAATACTTTCTTTTAACTCTAGGCCACCTTGATATACTAAAGGTAGCAATTTATTGGAACTAGAGGGTGGTCGTTGCATGTGTACATCATCCACAATATTGGGTTAAGCAACAAGAACAATTACTTATGGACAAAATAAATTCACACAGACAAGATGATGGGAATCATTGATAGTGTCAGGAGGACAATTTGAAGCTGCATAATAAGTTACCACCCAATGGGATTGTTTTGGGATTTTCGGTGCTGAGAGAAGATCCATGGGTTTTTCTTGCAATTTTTCACTTTTTTTCTTGCTCTTCACATTTTCTGCTATTCATTGCATGAGAAATCTCGTCAAACTTCTCTCAGCATCGAAAGAAATTTGATGGGATTTTTCTTGCAAATTTTTTTTTTTGGTTCCTCTAGACATTTTATTCTTTTTCTCCCTTCTCCTTTTGTGTGCTATTCATTCCATAGAAACCTGTTGAGCTTCCCTTAATGCCAAAAAAAGCTTGTTGGGTTTCTTCTAGAAAGTTCTTGATTTTTAGTTTTTCCAATCACTAATTTGTTTGTGTTCTTTAACAGTTTTCAACACTCACAACTCAAATGGAAAATGATCACTTGTCATTTGACAGGACAATCAGAATGGTGCAAACCCAAACAAAGAATAATAATGGGGAGATTCTTGAGAAATACAAGATTTCCCCAAAGCAGAAGGTGCGTATGGCTATTCCATGGTGCAAGATGGTTCCCGTGCCAATTGTGAGGCCTACTCTCAAGATTGATATCTTGAAGAAGGATTTCACATGGGATACAAGGAAAGGGACAAGGTATTTTATTTGTCCCCAATGAGTTGGAAGGGTGAGGAGCAAAATGTTTCTTTGCATAGTGGAACATGGGATGAACATTGGGTCATTAAAAATGAGTGATTTGAGAAGGTGCTGCGGGAAGACCCAAAGTTGGTGCACTTCTTCAACAAAATGTTTTTTCATGTGGGATGGGAACCATCGCATCTAGGCTTGGATGCCATACATTAACATATTACATAGTGATGATCCATCTTGGCATATATTTGCAGACTCAATTTTACTCAACACTTTTGAAGGACTTGTGGAATTACTCATAGCCATGACTAACTTGAACAAGTCCTACTCTTTTCTTTTAATTCCTGAAAACATTATGTTTTTTTCCTTGTCTCCAATGTCTGATTTTTTGAATTCATGTGTAGGGACGTTGAGTTTGATCATGTGAAGCCCAGCTTGGTGCATGAGTTCTTTCGAATTCAAGGGATTGGAATCATACCCTTGAAGTAATTCAAGGATGTTTTGCCAATAGATGTCTACAAGAAATGTGAGAACAAGTCAAAGAAGTCTTGGCATTCCCTAACATCAAAGGCATTTTTTGATTATATGTACAAGGTAAATGTATTTCCATTTATAATGAAGTATCATTTCTCTACCACTTTATGTCCTAGCATGATTTTATTGAGAATTCTTGCATTCATGCATGTTTTGCCTTTAGAGGGAGCTTATAGCCACTGCAGATATGGCATTCAAATTTTATTGTGAAAATGTGCTTCAAGAAGGTGACAGATCTCTTGCAAAGATGCAAGAATTGATAGAGAAGGTAATGGAACAGGTGGAAAAGGAACATTATTCAGCATTCTGCAAACATCTCTTTGTTTGTGATCTAGGTCTTGGGCCCAAATTTTTGTAGGAAATTCATGCCCATCATGACAATAACCCGGAACCTAAGATGCTCAAGTATTCTTCTATGAGCAAAGAGCAAAAAGTTTCTTGGTTGAGGCAATGGAATGAGTTTGGAGTTCTGAGGGAAACCAAGAAGTTCCCATAATAGGGTTTCTCGGATGTTCAATTCAACAAATGGTTGCACAAGGCAACATTTTGGTGTCAGGTAAAACTTCCTTGCATGGTTTTCGAATTTCAATATGTTGTTAATTTTCTACCTCCTCTTACTACCTTAGGTTTTTGTATTTTGAAGTTGAAGCATTTAAACTCTACATTGCCATAATCTCTGACATCAAGCTCATGATAAAAGAGGTCGTCCCAGGCGTAATGACATTGGAGGAATATATTCACCACTAGAGACTTGAAATCTGAGAAATTTTTTTTTTCTGAAAGTTCAAGCCCAAAGATGGTATTTGTCGTGACAAAACTTGGGAGCAACAATCTATAGAAAAGGAGGCCATGAAGAGAATTCTTTATAGGTGAAAATTTGACCATCATCTCTATATTTTTTGCTTCTTTTGCACCATCATTCATTGAATCTTGAAGATGATTTGATTTCTCATCTCATGTTGTCCTCAAGTTCTTTTACCACATTTTACTACCCAGGGGTGTAATCAATGAACTCCCCCATCTATTTCAAATTTGGCGAAATTCGAAGGTAGATAACACCATGGATCACAAGGACCTCTTTAAGGATTGGTCCTTAGACCACCTTGAAGGATGTGGTTAATACATTGAATGCCGTCAAGATTGTACCCCTCCATCTAAAGCTGCATTGAAAGAAAGCCATGATTTCTACTTCTAAAAGAAACTCACAAGCTCTGGGGATTTGAATGTTCAAGCAAGCAAGAAGAAGTCTGTTGCAAAGGGGAAGGGGAAAAAAACAATTCCCCAGAAGATCGTGGAGCTTCCAAGAGACGTGACCATGGTCGATTATGAAGCCACGACCTCGAAGAGGGATCTCGATGGCTTGCTTGAAGGAATCGAAAATAAATGTTCTAGTAGATGCCTTGACCTGTCACCAAAAAGTCGTCGACCATCTTCATCTCGGCCCTATTTATCTTTTGGAAATTCAGGGAGATATTAAGTTTCAATTCGCCAAGAGGTCATTGACCACTATCATCTTAGTGAGATTTGTTTTTAGCTCATTCAAAAAGACCATTGGGATTCCATGAGAAGGCGATGCATCTTTCATGGTCTTTTTTGGTTTCCTTTTGAATGAGAAGTAGAAAGTGGCTTTCTGAACATGCCATTCTCATTGACCACCTTTGTCAGGTGACTTCAATACCTTATATGTAATTTATGAACAACAAGTTACTTTCACTCTTTTTCTAGTTCAATGATTTAATGAAATTTCGTCTTTCAAGTGAATCCACAAAGGCTAGTGATTGGAGACATGCTGGAGGTGTTGGTGTTCCCTTAGTGTCTCAATCTAAAGCTAACATTCCAGATTATAATGTTGAGGTGCTTACGTGGACTCTTATTTCATTTTTGCAGACAAGTTCTTGCCCCAAAGTGGTGCCATCCTTTTTTTTCACTTAGATGACCTATGAATTCTCAAACAAATCAAAGAATTCTTGGACAGTTATTCCATGTCAATCCAAATGAAGTGGGCTATGGTGAATAGTCTTCCTTTGTGTAGCATTGAAGATCTGGGGTTGAAGGTACATCTCCTTTCCCATATCTTATCATTATTGTTCCTGTTGCTGGTTATCTTTTCCACTCCTCAACCCTTTTCTCTTCTTACAGACTTTACTCAATCGGGTTACACTTTTGGTGAAGACCCCCCAAACTTTTGAATTTCAAACACTTGCTTTTGGCATAATCAAGTAAGACATCAGGGTTGCCCATGAAGATGTTATGTACAACTAGATCGATAGCACCACAATGATAGTTTCAAGTTTTAGGAAGCCATTTTGTGCAAGCAAAGAAATGCATACTTTAACATTTAAACCCTCAATTGGAGCTTGCTCAAAGCTAGAATCATTTGTCATTGATTTTGCAACTTCAACTGGTATGTATTGTTACAAGCATTTTACTGTTGCATTAGATTTTCATTCCGAAATTTCAGCCACCATTTTTTTTATTTCAGGTAATAGTGTGTTGGCATGCTGTAATCTAGGCCAACACATTTTGGCACTTCATGGAAATCTAGAGGTTTTCGACAAGGTTTCTCTATCCTCTTTTTCAAGATGAAGGATCCTAGGGCAAAAAATTGCCAAAACGCTCTCTAGATCTTGAATCCCCAGTCCATAAACGTTTCAAGATTGATTTGGAGCGTAACTAAGTCTAACTATTCCACCTAATTTACTTTTCAATTTCCTCTTTTGAATTCGGACAAACTGATGACACCCTTTCCTGTGTGATGTAAAGGTGTCCTTAACTCCTCGAGGTGCATATCTTTTTTTGCCCGTGATGATTTCTTTCCAAGCCCTCCTTCAAGCTTCTAGTTGCCTTCATATGCTAAAAACTATGTTCAAATCCTAGCAACTTACCCTTCTCCTTCCCACTCTATTTTCCCCCATACTTACGATAATTCTATGATGCATTTCATAGATTTTGAAGCAATTGAGAGATAGATAAGTGTGGCTTGTAGTTATTCTCTATTTCATAATATGATTTCTTTTGGATTTAGATTTAGATTTTCCTTTATTTCATAATATGAGTTCTTTTGGATTTGATTTTCTTTTCAAATTGTTTTAACTATAACTTATGTACTAGTGCATACAAAACCATTGAAAGATTCTCATTCAATGTATATTTTTTGCACTTACCTTTAATGTATTTGGTTCATAGTCACAAGATTTCTTTTTTCACACTTATTAACCCCAATGTGCTTGCCTTGGGTTAGCTCCAATCTGCATTTTGAAACATTTTATCTCACATGTGTGGAATTTAACTTAAGAGACAACATTTTGTTCTAGATATTTGTGGCATTAACCTAATTAACTCTTAGTACAATTTGCAATCTTGGAGGCAACTTATTTTCTTTAACTTCATTTTTATGGTTACTATAAAACCTCAATTCTTTTCCAAAAAAATAATTATCATACATACCAATAGTATCATCTACTTGAATTAATCTATGCATTTTTTACTGCTATTTTTTGCCCTGATGTTCATTTCAAACATACTAAAGATACTACTCTATTATTTCAAAAATGTATATTAGTTCAAAAAACATTTTCTTTATACAAAATACATCTCTTCGTGCACCATAGCCTCAAAAAACCCTATCTATAGAGACTTGTAAACTTCTTCCTACTAGGGTTTGTAGTTGTTGCCAACTTCAGAGGCGTCTATAGACTCTACTTCAGATATGTTGAGTTGAATTAGGTTCCATTGGTGAGTCATTGAGTTCCTTGGAACCCATTGCAGATTGTGGTGTAGGCGCTAAGGTCATGTCCTTTGAGTTTGTAACGACATATCCCTAGAATGCTGGGAAAGTATTTTCTGTCTCCTCTTTTGAGTTCGTCATTGCATCTTATGTGTGTGGTGGGGGGCTTTCTTCTTCCTCTAGGCTTCTAGTAATCCAATTGGCTGATATTAGGGAATCCAACTTTATGCTATAAGCGAATACTAGTGTTTCATATTCATTGCTTTTAGCATTAGAAGCGTTCCTCGACCAATTTTGTAGCAAGAGTGATTCGCTTATTCTCCTCTCAGCTTGAAATATGAGTAGGTAGTCACACTGTTTGTGAAACCACCTTCTATAATTTTGATTAGTTGGGTGTGTTGGCCATGGATTGTCTCTAGGAGGTTGTCACAAGTTGTTCAGAAACTCCTTGCAAAACATTTTTATCATTGTCTTATATATCTTGTAATCCTGCAAATGGTTATAAATTGCCTCATACCCAACCTTTGCTTGAAACTTTGCATTATATTCTTTAGCTCTCTTCTATCCACAAAAGGGTAATTGTCCAAATCCCTTGGTGTTTGACAAGAGTGGCTAGGATATGGATATCATGACACTGTGGAAATGAAAATTTTACTCATAATTAGTTTTTTTTTTATTGCTATTTGGAAGCTCACTAAAAGATTTAAAACTTTACTTAGGCAATGTTACAAAATTGTAAACATTTCCCAAAGTCCAAAATTTTGTAAGGTCACTCTGATATTACTACATTCAATGGCCTCTTGGAAACTGTCGACCTTTCTTTGGACCATTTGGATGGGACTAACTACACTAAAAGGTTATAATTAGCAGAACAACTATGTTTCTTATTCATGTCATGTGTGGTGCGTGTAACATGTAATTGTGATCACTTCATTAAGCTTGTGGCTTTATGTGATTCCATACCATTTTTTGTTTGCATTCCTATTTCCATGCCATTTGTTTAGATCGTGCCCTTTGGTGACTATTATTCTTAAACTTGTCTCATTTGTCTCATCAACCACAACATTTGTTTCAACAACCACAACATCATGTATATGATTTTGATTATCATTTACTACTTTGATATGAAGATTTTATTAAATGTTTGTCTCAATAGTCACTACGGATTTGTTCAAGATTGTTCAAGTTCAACCGTAATTTTATTTTAATTTTGCAAAAATAAATAATTCTTTCTATGATCTCATACTTTGAACAAATATTCATCTTCACATGTCTATTGAGCTATGATTCAATGTAAAAATTAAGATTTTGGTTTCTCATTCAATTTCTAATTCATCGTTGTTTTCTATTGTCGTACACATTTTGTGGTTTCATGGCCACCCTTGTCATTCGACAATTAACCGATTGTTTTAAGACTTTGTTTTTCAATTTTTGTGGAACCTAGGCTCACCTAGTTGGAGTTGCAAAAAGTCATCATCGAGGATTCATGAATTTTGTGGATAACAAATTCCCAAGTGTTAGCAAGTTTTTTGTTAAGAAATTGTTCAATAAGCTTGTGAAAAAATGCTCTGGAATTGGTTTCTTTAAACTCGCACGTTCTTTGAAAAATTCCATTGCATGTGTAAACATTGCCAAATTGTAGTCCTTCATATCATCCTTGGAAATGTTCACACTTTGTTTCATTATAGAAAGACTATTTTTGTTCATTTTCGCATTTACCCACACCATGCCACCCATTCCACTATTTTGTCAATTACTCTTTTCCATTCTGTTCCCCTTGTTTTGATTTTGAAAAAATGCCTAAGGGGGTCAAACCTAATATTATTTCCTAGATATTCCAACAATTTTTTTGTCATTTCACAAATTCTATTTAGTATGCTTGAAAGTAACGTGTATTCAATCATAGATTCCAACATGTTTGGTGTGACAGTTGGTGAAAATTTTCTTTTTGTCATTGGAGTAGAGAGGTTTTACAATTGTAATTACGCAGTTGAGGAACAGAGGTTGCAACTAGGTAGTACTTATGTAAATAATGCAAATTGAGATATTTTGCATGCAAATTAGTAGTAGAATGAAAAAGAATGCAATTTCATTATGCAAGTATCCAAGGGGTTGAAAAAGTGAATGAAAATAAAATGACTTTAAAATGGTAAGGTGTCATGGGGTGTTTGATATTGTTTCAATTCTTAATGGTCACATACCTCTTTGTGGTGGACATGTACTGTTTCAATTGGCACATACCTCTTGGTGGGTCAATAGGTTTATGTGCCATTGAATTTGATGTAATCTCAAAATTTAAATTGTTCGGATGCTGCAAAGTTGGGATCTGAAATATTAATTCAAGTATAATTTGAGCATTTCATGTGACAAATTTTTCACAATAAAACAACATAAATTTCTTGTATCTAGTTTCTTTTGTTTAGTTTTTTACAAAACAAAACTTGTTGCAAATGTTCATGAAAAAGTTCAATCATTGTCATTTTTCATTCACATTTTCATCCATTAATATCATTCATCCGTGACACATGGAAAAATATTCTTCCACATCACCAAATATTTTATCCTAGGTGTGACAAAATATTCTTTAAATATCCTATCCACGTGGGAAGAATATTCTAAAGAAGATTTGATCTTGCTCCCTTGCTCATGTTCACCTATTCATGTTCATGCTCGCAGGTTCATGAAATAACATCCCTATGGTAAATGGGAGGTCCATTTTTTACTCCAAAAATCATTACTACCCACATAAAAACTCCCCAATTTGTTACAAAGGTTGTTTTGTATTTGTCATCTAGTGTTATATATATCTTGTGATATCCATAATATCCATGTAAAAAGGAATAAGCATCATGCCCTGTAATTGTATTTAGAACTTCATATGTGAATGGCAAAGGGTAGGGATCTTTCTTGGTAGCTACATTTAGTTTTTTGAAGTGTACATAAATTCTGAATTTTCCATTCTTCTTACATATTACTACAATTGGTGATAACCAAGTGGCTTCTTCTACAAGTTGAATAAATCTTGCTATTAATAGTTTTTTTCTATCTTGCTTAACGATTGTAGTGTAGTTTAAATTGATTTTGTACTTGGCCTAGTGTGCTAGTGGAATTAATGTATCCAACGCAATATGATGTTGTGTCAATTCTAGAGGTATACCATTTCAGGTCCTTATAAGTCCATGCAAACACATCTTTATACTCTAGTAACGATTATTTAAAACTATTGATGAAGATTTATAACCAATAAGTTGGTTATTTCATTATTAATTAATTAATTTGTTAGTCATTTATTTATTTATATTTGGGAAAAAATGATAACTTATAATTAATAATTTTAATTAATAATTATTTTATATAATTAATTATTTGATTATTTAATTAAAATTTAGAATTAAAATAATTAAAATATTTTTATCTATTAATTATTTTATAATTAAATTATGATGAATTATTTGATAACTTTAATTAATAAGTTAGATAAATATTACTTAGATATTAACTATCAATTGGCTAATATTTTAGTTATTTATATTTAAATTTAAAAATTGTTAATGAAATTTTATATGTAATAATTTGGTTAATTATTTATTATTTTTGTCATTTATTTTTCTATTTATGAATTATGAATTAGTAATGTGTAATTAAATGAATTTTTTATTTAGTTATTTAAATAGTTAGTTAGCTACTTATCTACTTAGTTATATAATTTACAAACTTAGAAAGGAGGACAAAAGATATGAGATAATTTTTTTGGTTGCAACATAGTTTGCAACTAAGTTGCAACTTCAATTTTTATCCCATATGTTTTGTCTTTCACTTCCATCTTGAGAACTATATAAGGAGGAGGCTTTGTCCTAAACTTACACATTAAAAAACACATGTTAATTGGGATGAACCAAAGGCAAAAGTTTAACCTTTTAAAAAATTAAATTACTTTCCTACCTCCTTAACCTACCTACCTAGTCCTACCTACCTAGTCCCATTTACCATTCCCACCTACCTACTTAAATATTGATTTTTAATTCATTTTGACCAAAATCCAAAAATGCCACATGGCATATTGGTATTATGCCGTGTGTCACTATCTAAAACCATTTAAATTGGATGATGAGGATCCATTAATTAGTTTTGAAATATTTTCTTAAAAAACCTTTTTCAATTGCCACATGTCATTATGTAAGTTGCTAATTTTTATGGTAATAAATGGATGGTACACAATAATATACGAATGGTGAAGTATTTGTTGACCATTGACTTCATCCACACTTGCAACTTGTGTCTAATGCAACTTGTCTAATGCAACTAAGCAATTTTTAGTAGCAAATGTTTTTTACAACTACAAAATAGTTGCAAATGGTAGTTGTTTTTTTCCAATTTTCTTTTAGTGTTTCTCAGGTAGTATTGTATTAACTACCATTGTTTCTAGAATTTTTAATGGTAAACTAATTATACCAATAGAAAATAGCTTAGGTTCATTAGCAAACATCAAATCTTCTTCCTCATATGAAATGCCATTTTGATAATCAAAGCATAATAAAACCTTTGGTCTTTTCAAGTTAGTGCCCAAGTGTTTCATAACCATGGTTCAAATTGTACCATTTCCCTTGTATTGTGATTGTGTTATTTCCCCAATCATCTGTTGCTTTGGCATCTCTAAGCCAAGGTTTACTAAGCAACATGGAATAATTGGATTCTACAATGGTGTTATGTAAGATTGTAAATATAGCTATGTATGGTATGTCGTGAACATAAACCTTAGATCCTTGATCAATCCTATTGGTTTGGTTATAGTTTGTTTGCCATCTACAAATTATAAGGAACATGTTTTGGCTTCGGTAATCCTAACTTAGTTCTTAATTGTTATGTAATAATATTTACCTTAGATCCCCCCATCCAAAATGACATCATCAATTGTATTTCTGCCAATTTGTACTTGAATTACAACCATGTGATTATCTATAACCATTGTTGTTGTGTTAATGTCAAATATTACAAATGTGGTTGTTTTTTCATTCACTGGTTTAGTGTTTATATGTGGTTTATCATTCTTCATTTTCTACCACAAGTATTTTTTCAAATCTAGTGTTGTTTCAAGGTATAATTGGTTTCCAACATTTGCTTACTAATATCCTAAAAAATCTCCTTTACAAAACTGGTTTTACTTGGAAAGGTAAAATGACGCGCTCCCAAGTCACGGGGTGAAACCCACTTGAGGGTTTCACAAAGTCAAGTTGCGGAAAGTTGAACTTGGTAGCACGCTCTCGGCTTCCAACTCTAGAAAGGGGTAAAGGGTCGAGTTGGGAGCCCCGGGATTAGACTAGGAAGAGGGACTAGCTTAGCTCATGTGAATCTGCATCCAAATACCAACCAAATCGGGTTAGTT